>JACCED011040284.1_pt1 | contig 69315 bp, 65 predicted proteins | sample 7455021 | NCBI WGS metagenome assembly JACCED01 (sample SAMN15323456, study PRJNA562643) | freshwater metagenome | isolation source: river surface water | place: USA:Blue River Watershed | collected 2017-08-19 | reverse complement strand
TGCTTGGAACCAAGCTTGCCGGTTTCCTCGGCCAGCAGATGCAGGCCACGCTCCAGCAGTGACCGGAAGCGCGTTTCCTCAAGCCGTAGCGTTTCGGAAATCAACGCCTCGGCGCGCACCAATTCCGGATAGGCGGTGCCCATTTGCCGTATCAGCGAAGGCAGGATGCGATGCATCAGCGGCTCACGCGACCCCATCATATGGGCGTGGCGCATGGCGCGGCGCAGGATGCGGCGCAGCACATAGCCGCGGCCTTCATTGGAAGGCAGCACGCCATCGGCAATCAGAAAGGCGCCGGCGCGCAAATGATCCGCCACCACGCGGTGGCTCGACCGGAAGGGCCCATCCGGGTCCTGGCTGGTGGCTTCCGCACTCGCCAGGATAATCGCGCGCAACGTGTCTGTGTCGTAATTATCGTGCTTGCCTTGCAGAATGGCGGCGAAGCGCTCAAGCCCCATGCCGGTATCAATGGAAGGTCGCGGCAGCGGGTTGCGCGTGCCGGCGGGTTCTTCCAGGAACTGCATGAAAACCAGGTTCCAGATTTCGATGAAGCGATCACCATCCTGATCCGCGCTGCCAGGCGGGCCGCCGAAAATCTTATCGCCATGGTCAAAGAAAATCTCGGAACAGGGCCCGCAAGGCCCCGTGTCGCCCATGCGCCAGAAATTATCCGATGTCGGGATGCGGATGATGCGATCATCCGTCAGCCCTGCCACCTTTTTCCAAATGGCGGCGGCGTCATCATCTTCCGAATAAACCGTGACCAGCAGCCGGTCCTTGGGTAGCGCGAAATCCTTGGTCAGCAATTCCCAGGCATAGGGGATGGCCTGTTCCTTGAAGTAATCCCCGAAGGAGAAATTGCCGAGCATTTCAAAAAACGTGTGATGCCGCGCGGTATAGCCGACATTATCCAGGTCGTTGTGCTTGCCCCCGGCGCGGACGGATTTTTGGGCGGTGGTGGCGCGGGTATAGGGGCGCTTTTCCTGGCCGGTGAAGACATTCTTGAATTGCACCATGCCGGAATTGGCGAACATCAGCGTCGGGTCATTGCGCGGCACCAATGGGCTGCTTTCCACCACCTCATGGCCATTGCGACGGAAGTAATCCAGGAAGGTCGCACGGATATCATTGCTGCTGGTCATGTTTCGCCCATTGGGTCCGCGTTTTCCAGAGCATGTTGCGTTCACATGGGTTCACGCAACCCGCTCTAGAGCTGTGTTTTTCGAGCATCTTCACGCGTTCAGATAACTCCATCTGAACGCGATCTGCTCTAAGGTCGGAGAGGTAGCGCGCAGCGCCCCGCCCGTGAAGAGGCGGCCTTGCCGCGTCGCCACGGCCATCGTGGCGCCGAACTGCCTAGGCCCGCCCCGGCCATACTCCGGGCCGCACCGCAAGGGCGCAAATCAGCCCATAAGCGGTAATGCCAAGCGCCACCGCGATGAATTGGCCAGTCAGGCCCAGCCCGGCGACATCCATCAAAAAGCCGCCACCCAGAACCGCCAAACCAACCCGAACCACCGCTGCCATGACTGGCCAACGCATGCGCCCAGCCCCCATGGCGGCGAAGTAAAGCGCCATCCCAATCCCAAAACCCGGCAAGGCCCAACCAATAATCGACAGGGCCGTGGTCGCAGTTTCGGCCACCACGGCATCGCTCGCGAAAGCCGCCGCCACTTCGGCCGGGAACAACGCAATGCCAAAGCCGATGCAGCCGGTAACGGCGAAGGCCAGCGCCCCTCCTGTCCAGGCGATGCGCCGCGCCTCGGCCCAATCGCCCGCGCCAACGGCGCGCCCGACCAGCGCGGTCAAGGCTGAGCCAACCCCAAAAGCCAGGGGGATCATCAAGAATTCCATGCGGGCCGAAATGCCATAAGCGGCAATCGCGGCCGGGCCGAAAGCGGCAATGCGGGCGGTGACCAGGATGGTGGCAAGGTTGGCAAGCGTTGCCATTGCGCAAGCAATAAGCCCAACCGACAGGATCCGGCCGAACAGGGCCCGGCGCAGCGGGGCCGAGAAACTCGGGACAAAACCAGCGCCCCCCTTGAACACCACCACCGCCATGACGGTGGCCGAACCCGTCATGCTGAGCGCAAAGGCAATCCCTGCCCCAGGCAAACCGAGACCAAGGGGTTCCATGCAGAACCAGGCAAGCGGTGGGAAGACAATCCATCCGCCAATGACACCGCGCGCGGCCAAAGCATGGCGACCACCGCCGCGCAGGATAGATGCCAGCGTATTGGTGAGCCAAGCCGGTAAGGCGCCCGCCCCAAACATCCATGCGGCATAGGCTGAACCCGCCGCCGCAGCCTCTGCCCCGCCAATGAGAGCGAGGATGAATTCGGGAAACAGACTAAGCGGCAGGGCAAACAACGCGGCCCCGCCACACGCGATGATCAGCGCATGGGCCGCGAGCGATGCTGCTTCGTCCCTTTGCCCGGCCCCCAAGGCACGCGCGATGGCCGAAACCACGCCACCCCCCATCGCCCCGGCAGACATCTGCGATAGAAGCAAGGCAAAAGGCAGCACAACCGCCCAGCCCGCCAGCGCTGCCTGCCCCTGCCTCGCGGCCAGCCAAGGCTCAATAAGCTGCGCCACGACCTGCGTCGCCGCCAGAAAAGTCGTGGGCGCTGCCAAGCCCAGAATGCGCCGCAGCCGTGCAGGCGTGTCAGCCATGCTTCACGCCCCAATGCGCCCGAGTCGCTTCATAGGATGCCGATTTCATACCGCATGGGACCCAGGCCACCGCCTTCTGACAAGCCGGATTCGGGTGTTTTCCACAGATTTCTTTGGGCTCACGACACATAGCTATTGTGCCTAGGCAGCCCATTGCCTACCGTATCTTGTGTTGGGGGATCTAACAGGGGGTCTTAAAATGGATTGGACGCAAGAAGCGATCGAACGTTTGCGCATGCTATGGGCCGAAGGCCTGTCGACTGCCGAGATCGGTCGACGCATGGGCATTTCCAAGAATGCCGTTGTCGGCAAGGCGCATCGCCTCAACCTCTCCTCCAGGCCCAGCCCCATTCGCCGCGATCCCCAGGAAAGGCGGGCCACACCAAGCCCACGCCCACCGCGGCAAGCCCCCACGGCGCGGCCGACCATCAGCCTGCCCGTGGCACGCCCTCAACCGGCCCCTGTCCAAACGCCCGTCGTCCTCGTGGCCCCGCCCCCTGCGGCGATGCGCAGCCCCATGGCATCCCGCCCGCGGCTTGGTGGGGCGCGTAGCTGCTGCTGGCCCATTGGTGAGCCGGGCACCTCCGATTTCCGGTTTTGTGAGGCCGATCCGGTCGGCGGCAAGCCTTATTGCGCGGAACATGCGGCCATCGCCTATGTGAAGCCGCGTGAGAAGGAACGGCGCGAAGACGCCGCCTGAAGCCAACAGGCTCCCCCAGGGGGCGGGTAAATCCAGCTGCCCCCTTCCACTGTTTTATTCCTACCCGCCAGCCGCGGCCTGACTAGCGAAATTTGCGCTTACCGCGAGTTGGGTTAAAGCCTCTTGCATGAATGCACGCCTCGCCGGGGTTTTGCTGCAACTCGCGGCGCTCGCGACCTTTGTCGCGATGGATACCATCCTGAAGCTGATGACAATCGGTTTCGCGGTGCCGCAGCTTATGTGGGCGCGCTTCCTGTTCAGTTTTCTGGCCGTGGCCCTGGCGATGCGGATCATCACCGGCGGGCTCCCTTGGCGTTCCCGCGCCCCGCGCTATCAGGTCTTGCGGAGCCTGTTGCTGGCCGCCTGTAATCTCACCTTTTCCTCAGCCCTGGTGCATATCCCCCTCGCCGATGCAACGGCAGTGGGCTTCGCCTCGCCCCTATTCACCATTATTTTGGCGGCGCTCTGGCTTGGGGAGAAGGTGGGGTGGCGCCGCTGGCTCGGCATGGGCATCGGCTTCCTGGGGGTCTTGATCCTGCTCCGTCCGCCTTTTCTCTTTGGCGGTGCGCCAGTGCATTGGGCGACCATTCTGCCGCTTGGGGCCGCCGCGCTTTTTGCCGTTTATCAGATCCTGACCCGCAAGCTGGCGGCCTTGGACGACCCGCGTACAACCATTCTGCATACCTCTTTCGCCGCGTCGTTGGTCACCTCCGCAGCCCTGCCGCTGGTCTGGGTCTGGCCCACTGCATTCGAATGGGGCGGGCTGATTCTCTTGGGGCTGCTGGGTGGGGCGGGGCATGGCTTACTGGTTTTGGCCTTTGCCCGGGCGCCCGCCAGTCTTCTGGCGCCGTTCTCCTACACGCAAATGATATGGGCCGTTCTGTCGGGCGTTATTGTTTTTGGCGATACGCCTGATGGTTTGACGCTGGTTGGCATGCTGGTCATTGCGATCAGTGGCCTTTTGGTCGCCCTGCCAAGTAAACGTCAGGCGAGTTGACAGTTTTTTCTGTCGCTTGCACTCCCCTGCGCACTGGTATAGCCAAAGATTTATTAAGACCTTTCTGGTTGGACGGCACCAAAGGGCACGGCTAGCGGGACAGGCTGAGGTTGACATGGCAAATATCGGATTGACCAAAGGCGCTGAAGAACGTGGCCACGCACGTGCGGCTCTTGATGCCGATAGCGTGCGTGAGGCCTATCGGCGCTGGGCCGGGGTTTACGATCTGGTCTTCGGGGGTGTTTCCGCCTTCGGGCGCCGCCGCGCTGTGGCCGCCGTCAATCGTTTGAATGGGCCGCGCGTGCTCGAAGTGGGGGTCGGCACTGGCTTGGCCCTGCCGCTTTACCGCCGTGACCTGCAAGTTGTTGGGATTGACCTGTCGCGCGACATGCTGGCCAAGGCGCATGAACGGGTCGCCGCCGAGAAACTGAACCATGTGCGTGGTTTGGTTGAAATGAACGCGGAGGATATGGCGTTCGACGACGCATCCTTCGATGTCGCGGTCGCCATGTTCACGGCCAGCGTCGTTCCCGATGCACGCCGCCTTTATGCAGAAATGTCGCGCGTGGTCCGGCCAGGCGGGCATCTGCTGTTTGTCAATCATTTTGCCGCAGAAGGCGGGCCGCGCTGGTGGATTGAGCGCGCCATGGCGCCGCTCGCGCGACGGCTTGGCTGGCACCCTGATTTTGCCCTGCGGGATTTGCTGGACCCCGAGGATGTCTCGGTTGAAGCGATGGAACCCTGCCAGCCGGCCGGGATTTTCACCCTGGTGCGGGTGCGCAATACGCCGCCGCGCGGTTAAGCGTCCTCACGCCTGGCTTTGGGGGCTTATTTCCCCCAAGCGTCCGCCCCCTATCAGGCTTGGAATAATCCATTAAGCCGCCCAGGGATGGCCGCGATCACGTCCTCGGCGGCATTGGCAAAAGCAAGCCGCAAATGCCTTTCTTGCCCAGGTCCGAAGAAGGGGCCGGGCAGGCCGAGCAGACCACGCTCTACTGCCAGGGTTTCGGCCATATTGAGCGCATCCGGAGCCCCTTCCGGCAGACGCAAATAGGCAAAATAGCCGCCCAAAGCATCAAGCTTCCAAGCGCCCAAATCCTGCATGGCGACCCGACAGGCTTCGGCACGGCGGGCCATGATGGCCCGATTATCGGCGCGCCAGGACCGCAACGCCTCTACCGCCCATGCCAAGGCAATTTGCGGCGCGCGCGGCGCGCAAATCTGCACCGTGTCGATCGCCTTCGCCAATTCATCGAGGAAGGCTGCCCCTGCCACGATGGCACCAATGCGGTGCCCTGGAACGCAATAGGCTTTCGAAAAGGAATAAAGGTGCACCACATGATCGCGCCAGCGCGCCTCGGCAAACAGGCCATGCGGTGCGCCGGCGGCCTCGGGAATGAAATCGCGGTAGGTTTCATCCAACACCAACCAAGCACCCCGATCATGGCAAAGCTTGGCAAAACGCGCGATCAGATCGGGCGGATAGGTGGCGCCGGTCGGGTTGTTGGGGGACACCAGCACAATCGCCCGCACGCCTTCCATCATCCCGGCGGCGCGATCCGGATCTGGCAGAAAACCATCCTCTGGCAGGCATGGCAGCGCGCGGCAGGTGATGCCCAGGGCATCCAAGGTCATGCGATGATTGAAATACCAAGGGGCTGGCAGCAGGACCGTTTCGCCGCCACCAGCCAGGGTCATCATGGCCAGGGTAAAAGCCAGATTGCCACCGGCGGTAATGGCGACATCCTCAACCCCAATCGGGGCGGCATAAGCGCGGCTCATATCCGATGCCAGAGCCTCCCGCAGGGCTGCCTCCCCAGCCAGGGCACCATAACTCGCCGCCGCACGATCGCCGGCGGCAGAGGCCAGTCGGGCGAGCAGTTCCGAATGGGGCGGGTAACCGGGCACGGCCTGCGTCAGGTCAAGGAGCGGACCGGCCGCCCCCTGGTACCGCGCGGCCCAGCCACGGACAGCGGGAATGGGTGGCGCGCCCGTGGCGCGAATGCGGGGGGAAAGGGCGAAATTCATGACACGCCAAGGTGATGCAATTTAAGCCATCACGCCATAGCCGCGTATTCTCCGGCAACAGCCTGAATGCCTAGCCGCCTTCCCCGGCCGCACGGCCGGTGACATGACGCCAATGATGCCAGAGCAACCGCGCCGCCAGGGACCGCCAGGGCTGCCAAAGCAGGGCATGTTGCGCCAAAGCCTTGGGCGAAGGGCGTTCTTCCCAGGCGCGAAGCGCAGCGAGTGATGCCGCAAGGGCCAAATCGCCGGCCGGGAAGATATCGGGGCGATCCAAGCCAAAGAGCATATGCACCTGGGCAGTCCATGGCCCAAAGCCAGGGATGCTCGCAATGGCGCTCATGGCTTCCGCATCGGTCATGAGGGCCAAACCCGCCTCAGAGAGTCGCTCTTCGGCAAAGGCCTCGGCCAAGGCGCGCGCATGGCGCAATTTGGGGCGGGAGAACCCGGCTGCGCGCAATTCCTCATCGCTCAACCGAAGCAACCCCGCCGGCGTCACCGCCCCCGGTAACGCTGAAACGCGCGCCCAGATGGCATTGGCCGCCTGGTTGGAGATCATCTGGCCACAGAGACTGCGCAATAGACCCGCAAAACCGGCATCGCGCCGCCGCCATGGCAATGGCCCGGCCCTTTCCGGGATCTTGGCCAGAGATGGATCGACCAGCGCCAATGCCCCCAAGGCGGTTTGCGCCCAGGCAGGCGCTTCATCGGCAAGGATCGAGCAGGAGGCAGCCTTCATCCCTGCGGCCTTAGCCGCAAACCGCCCTTACGGAAATGCCGGGGATAGGATCCTGCGGCGGATGGGCGCCCCGCATGCCGAAATGATACAAAAGGCAACGGGCGGGCCAAGCGTCACCTTTCGCAACATTGACTGATGAACTCGCGCCCAGAAAGTCTATTGTAACAGACATGGAAAACGCGCCCCATATCCTGATCGTCGATGATGATCGCGAAATCCGTGATCTTTTGTCCCGTTTTCTTGAAAAACAGGGCATGCGTGTCAGTGCCGCACGGGATGCGCGGGAAGCCCGCAAGCTCTGGCCGCTCGGCCGTTATCACCTGGTGGTACTGGACCTGATGATGCCGGGCGAACCTGGGCTGGATTTCGCGCGCTGGCTGCGTACGCAATCCGATGTGCCCATCGTCATCCTGACAGCGATGGGCGAGGAAACCGACCGGATTGTCGGGCTGGAACTGGGTGCGGATGATTACCTCTCCAAACCCTTCAACCCGCGCGAATTGTTGGCGCGCATCCGTGCGGTGCTGCGCCGCGCCAGTGGCGATGGCGCAACACCCAAGGAACCCCCAGCCAAGACGATTCGCTTTGCGGGCTGGGTTTTGGAACCCTCCCGGCGTCGCTTGCTCAACCCGGATGGCGCGGAAGTATCACTGACAGGGGGCGAGTATGAATTGCTGCTGGTGCTCCTGGAACGGCCCAATCGCGTGCTGACGCGCGACATGCTGATGGATCTGTTGCGTGGCCGGCAGGCTGGCCCCTTTGATCGCGCGGTGGACGTGGCCGTTTCGCGACTGCGCCGCCGGTTGGAGGATGATGGGCGTAACCCGGCCCTGATCAAGACCGTAAGGGGCGGCGGCTATGTGCTGGCCGCGACGGTGGAACGTGGCTGATCCGCCCACCACGCGCCCCGAAACGCGGCGCAGCTGGTGGCCCGGTAGTCTAGGCGGCAGAACAGCCGTTGCGCTGATTGTCGCGCTGATGCTGGTGCAGGCGGCCGGGCTCACCATCCACGCCTTGGACCGGGTTGATTTGCAGCGCTTCGTGCAAGCGCGGGAAATTGCCGGGCGAAGCTTTGGCGCTTGGCGGGCGGCCGTGCTCACCGCGCCAGATCGGCGGGCACAAATCATTGCAGATCTTGATTTGCCTGACGGCCTGACGGTGGATCTGGATCTGGCGCCGATTGTGCGCGCCGGGGCGCCACCTGCCGCCCCGCATGTCATCCGCTTGTTCCGCCTTGATTTATTGGGATCGGGCCCACCAAGGTTGCGGCCCCGTGAAATCCGTGTGGCAGAGCTGGGCTCGGCTGGCTTCGCGGCGTCTCTCCGCTTGCCGGATGGGCCTTGGCTTAACCTGAGGGCGAGCCTGCCGCCCCCGCGCCCCTGGCATTCCGATACCTTCCTCGCGGCATTTTTTGGCATGACGCTGGCCGCAGTGCTGCTCATTCTCTGGGCGGTTGCGCGCTTGATGCGTCCGCTCCGCCTATTGGCCGCCGCAGCCAATCGGCTGGGGCGCGATGTGAATGCGCCGCCATTGTCCGAAACCGGCCCGACCGAAGTGGCCACGGCGGCGCGCGCCTTTAACGAAATGGCCGCGCGCATCCGGCGTTTCGTGGCGGATCGCACGCAAATGCTGGCGGCCATCGGCCATGATCTGCGCACGCCGATCACCCGCCTGAAATTGCGCGCCGAATTCATGGAGGATGAGGATCAACGGCGCAAAATGCTCGCGGATCTCGATGAGATGGAAGCGATGATCAATGCGACCCTCGCCTTCGCCCGAGATGACGCTGCAACCGAACCGGCAACCCCCATGGATGTCGCTGCTCTTTGCCGTACCGTGGCGGATGAGGCTGCGGATGCTCATCCCGATCAGGCGGAGCGGATCCATTATGAGGGCCCCGAGAAGCTGATTATCCGCGCCCGTCCCGTTGCCTTGAAACGCGCCATCGCGAATCTGGTCGCGAATGCGGTGAAATATGGTGGTGCGGCGCAGTTGCGCTTGACGCAGGAGCCCGGCGGGATGGTGCAACTCGCCGTCGCGGATGAAGGGCCGGGCATACCGGAAAACGAATTGGAAGGGGTCTTCACCCCCTTCCGTCGCCTGGAATCCAGCCGAAACCGCGAAACCGGCGGCACCGGCCTGGGGCTCACCATCACCCGCAATATTCTGCGCGGGCATGGTGGCGATGTGGTCCTGAAAAATCGCCCGGAAGGCGGCCTGGTTGCCCTTGCCAGCCTGCCGGGCTGAGATTTTTTAGGCGCCGAGCAGCCGTTTCAATTTCAGCACCGCGCTATCCGGCGTGGTCAGAACGGGCTTGCCCGTGGCTTGTTCCACCAGGGATTTCGCGCGTGCCAGGCTGAATTGGCCAAGCGCAATCGCATCACAATCCGCCAAATCGCGCGCCGCTTCCGCAGCCAACCGATCATGGGTTGCCAGATCGCCCGCATCCAAAGCCGCCAAGGCACCTTCCGCCAGTTTCGGCACAACAGTGATGCCGGGCGGGAATTCCGGGATCATGGAAGGGATCGTACCGGGGAAGGTCACCAGCAGCCCAATGCGTTTGCCTTTGGTAATGGCCTCTTCGATCATGGCCTCATTCGGCTTCAATACCGGAATGGGCGCCAGATCACGCGCGCAAGCTTCAATGCACGGCCCAAAGGCCGAACAGGTGAATAGGATGCCATCCGCACCTGTCCCCGCCGCGTAGCGCGCCAGCGTGAGGAAACGTTCCGTCATGCGCGGCGTCAATTGGCCTTCCCGCGCCAGATCGGCTGACAAGCTGTCATCCAATAGATTCATCAAAATCTGACCCGGCCAAAGCCGCGCAAAGGCAGCTTCAATCGGTGGCGGCGAATGGCGCAGGGCATGGATCAGGGCAAGACGCATGGCAGAGACACTCCAGAAAAAATCACGCAGTAGCGGGTTTCAGGCGCGGGCCATCGCGCATCGGCATATGAATGACCGCGGCAAACGCCGCCGCCAGGATACCAATAATCCACATCAGATCATAGGAACCGGTGCGGTCAAAGATGACACCGCCCAGGAAGGCGCCGGTGAAGCCGCCGATCTGATGGCTCACGAATACCATGCCGAAAATCGTCGCCAGCCAACGCAGCCCCCAATTCCGGGCACAAAGGGCCAGGCCCGGCGGCACGGTGGATAGCCACAGCAAGCCCATCAGCGCGGAAAATATCATCACGCTCAGCGTTGTTTTCTCGGCAAAGAAAAATCCGGCCATCAGCACCGCTCGCGCGGCAAAGATGCCTACCAATAATTCGCGCCGCTTCCAACGCTGCGACAATTCGCCCGCCGTCAGCGATCCCACGACATTGAACAGGCCGATCATGGAAATGGCGCCGGCCCCGACATAAAGCGGCAATCCACAACTATGGACAAAGCCCGGCAAATGCACGGTCAGGAAGGAGACATGAAGCCCGCAGACAAAATTGCCGCAGGACAGATACCAAAAACTCGGGTCGCGCAGCGCACGCGAAAGGGCCGAACGGGCGGTTTCATCATCCGCTTCCTTGGCGGCCGCGCCTGCCCCGGCCGGGACCACGCGCCGGTCATTCAAGGGCAGCGCCAAGGGGACCATCAGCAGGGCCGCCGCGGCCATGGCAAACATCGCCCCCTGCCAGCCAAAGCCCTGGATGGCGAAACCCGCCAAGGGCACCACCAGGAATTGTCCGGCAGATGAGCCTGCCGTCCCCAGGCCGGCAGCGCGGCCACGCATTTCAGGCGGCAACATGCGGGCGAGACTTGCGATGATGATAGGCGTGCCCGCGGCCGATACCGCCATGCCCACTATCAGCCCGGCGAAAAAGGCGAAGGAAAGGGCCTGGACCGACAGGGCCATGCCGAGCATGCCAAGGCTGTACAGAACCGCGCCGCCAATCACCACGTATCGGCCGCCAAAACGGTCAGCGAGCTGCCCCATGAAGGGTTGCGTGATCCCATTCACCAGGACCTGCAAGCCAATGGCAAAGGCGAAATCACGCGCCGACCAGGCGTGTTCCGCCGTCATCGGGGCCAAAAACAGGCCAAAGGATTGCCGCAACCCCATGGCCAGCATGGCGCCGCAGACGGCGAAGCCAATCACCACAGCAATAGGAAGGGCCAGGGGTGACGATGTTGGGCGTGACATGACGGGTTCCTGCAAGAAAGCCATCAGGTTCCCATTTTCCACCATGATCGCGCAACCGGGCATCGCACTGTTGACGCGCCGGCCCACCCGGCCCTATCTCACCCTCGTTGGTGGCGGCCATAGCTCAGTTGGTAGAGCGCCAGGTTGTGGTCTTGGATGTCACGGGTTCGAGTCCCGTTGGTCGCCCCAGCTTTCCCCGCTTGCGTCATGCGCCTGATGCGTCAGGATGCGGCCCTTCATTGGGGGAGAGCATTCCATGAACATCACACTGAATGGCCGCGGCGCCATCATCACCGGCGGTTCCAAGGGCTTGGGCCTCGCCATGGCAAAGACCTTTGCCGAGGCGGGCGGCAATGTTGCCATCATCGCGCGCGACGCGGGCAGCCTTGCCAAGGCTGAAGCGGAAATTCGTGCTGCCGCGCCGGGCGTGAAGGTAGCCGCGATTTCGGCCGATATCCGCACCGCCGAAGGCTGTGAAGCGGCCTATGCCGGCGCCCTGAAGGGTATCGGTCAGGTCGATATCTTGGTGAATAATGCCGGCACGTCGCAGCGCGGTGGTTTTCTCGATGTCACGGACGCCCTGTGGCAGGATGATTTGGACCTGAAGCTTTTTGCGGCGATTCGCCTTTGCCGCCTGGCCATTCCAGCCATGCGCGACCGCAAATGGGGGCGCGTCATCAATGTTCTGAATATCGGGGCCAAGGCGCCTTTGGCCGGGTCCACGCCTACCTCGGTCTCCCGCGCGGCCGGGATGGCTTTGACCAAGGCAATGGCGAATGAATTCGCGCCGCATAACGTGCTGGTGAACGCTATGCTCGTCGGGATTATTGAGAGCGATCAATGGGTCCGCCGACACGCGGCCGAAAAGCGCAATATTTCCTGGGAGGATTGGAAAGCCGAGCAAGGCAAGGCAGTCCCTCTGGGACGCATTGGCAAGGCGGAGGAATTCGCGGCCATGGCGCTTTTGCTGGCCAGCGAACAGGGCGGCTTCATCAGCGGCACGGCCATCAATGTCGATGGCGGCAAGAGCCCCGTCGTTTGAGGCTTTGATGAGGGCGGCGGATCATTCAGTACCGATCCGCCGCCGCTCAATATGAGGCGTCCATTCATAATTGACTACATTTTAATCATTTGATGAATTTGTAATCTAAAATACCACCACATCCCAGGGCATTTGCCGCAAAATCGGGCGGCACGGGCTTTGCTTTCTCAATCCTGATCGATTGATCAGCATTTGGGAGGCTTCCATGGCTCGGACTGGTAACTTATCTGGCGGTCGCGCTCAGCGCTGTGCATGCGGCACCCCGCATGGCGCTGGCTTCACCTGCGAAAGCGCCCCCACGGATGGCAGCGGAGCCTTTGGCGAGGTGGCGCAGGAAGCCATCTTGCGCGCCGCCTTTCCGCGTAGCGCAACCCGCCGCGCCTTGGTCAATGCAGTCGGCGCCGGCACCCTCATGGCAGCCCTTGAAAGCGTGTTCCCCCTCGCCCGGGCCCGCGAAGCCTTGGCCCAGGGGAGTGGGGCGCCGGAAAAGCGCGACCTCAAAATCGGCTTCATTCCGATCACTTGCGCCACGCCCATCATCATGGCGGACCCGATGGGTTTTTATAAGCGCAACGGGCTGAATGTGGAGGTCATCCGTACAGCGGGTTGGGCCGTAATCCGCGATAAATCCATCGCCCGGGAATATGACGCGGCGCATATGCTCTCCCCCATGCCGGTCGCCATGTCGCTTGGCGTCGGTGTGGCGCAGCCTGTGCCCTGGGCGGTGGCCGCGATCGAAAACACCAATGGCCAAGCCATCACGCTCGCCAATAAGCACAAGGAAAAGCGCGACCCCAAGGATTGGAAGGGCTTCCGTTTTGCCGTGCCCTTCGATTTTTCCATGCATAACTATCTGCTGCGCGCTTATGTCGCGGAAGCCGGGCTTGATCCTGACCGTGATATTCAAATCCGCGCCGTGCCGCCGCCTGAAATGGTCGCCAATCTGCGCGCCGATAATATTGACGGCTTCCTTGGCCCGGATCCCTTCAACCAGCGCGCCGTTTTTGATGGCGTTGGCTTTATTCATGTGCTGACCAAGGAATTCTGGGATGGTCATCCTTGCTGCGCCTTCGCGGTGCCGCGCGGCATGATCACGGAAGCACCGAATACTTTTGCGGCCTTGCTGCGTTCAATCGTGGAAGCCACAGCCTATGCGTCCAAAACAGAAAATCGGCGTGAAGTGGCGCAGGCCATTGCTGGACAAAATTACCTGAACCAGCCGCCGACCGTGGTCGAACAAGTCCTGACCGGCACTTTTGCCGATGGGCTTGGCCGCGTGCAGCGCGTGCCGGATCGGATCGGCTTTGACCCCTTCCCCTGGCATTCCATGGCCACATGGATCCTGACGCAGATGAAACGCTGGGGACAAATCCGCGGCGATGTTGATTACGCCAGTGTCGCGCAACAGGTGTTTTTGGCGACCGACGCTGCGAAGGCGATGCGTGATCTTGGCATGGCAGTACCGGCGAGTGCTTCGCGCAGCCATCGCATTCTTGGGCGTGACTTCGATCCTGCCCAGCCCGAAGCCTATCTCAACAGCCTAGCCATTCGGCGCCCGTGATGACCGCAACAGTCTCCGCTTGGCGTTCCGCCGGGCTGTCCCTTCTTATTCTTGCTATCGTTCTGGGCATTTGGGAAATCGCGGTGATGCCCAAAGCGGGTGGTGGCGCTGCGCTTGACCCGGAATATGCGGCTTTGCTCGGACAGGCCGCGGCACAAGGCAGCACAACCCCGATGCCTGGGCCGCTTTCCATCGGCAAAAGACTGCTCGAGCTTTTGGCCGATCCCTTCTATGTCCGTGGGCCGAATGACCAGGGCATTGGCGTGCAAATCGCCTATTCCCTGTTGCGCGTGGGGGCAGGCTTCGGGCTTGCCGCGATTGTCGCGATTCCGCTCGGCTTCCTCATCGGCATGTCGCCTTTGCTGAATGCCGCGCTCAATCCCTTCATTCAGGTGCTGCGCCCGGTCTCACCGCTCGCCTGGATGCCGCTCGCGCTCTATTCCATCAAGGATAGCGCCATTTCAGCCGTTTTCGTGATTTTCATCTGCTCCATCTGGCCCATGCTGCTGAATACGGCCTTTGGTGTCGCCAGCGTGCGCCGCGAATGGCTGAATGTGGCCCGTACGCTGGAAGCCGGTGGGTGGAAGACGGCGTTGCGCGTCATTTTGCCGGCCGCCGCCCCCACCATTTTCACGGGCATGCGCATTTCCATCGGCATTGCTTGGCTTGTGATTGTCGCTGCCGAGATGCTCGTGGGTGGCACCGGCATTGGCTATTGGGTCTGGAATCAATGGAACAACCTTTCCATCGCCGACATTGTCATCGCCATCATCATGATTGGTGTCGTGGGCCTGGCATTGGATCGTTTGCTTGGCTTCGGCGCGCGCGCCGTGGCTTGGCGGGAGTAAAGCCATGACTGCCTATGTTTCCATCGAAGGGGTCGCGCGTCGTTATGGCCCCACCACCATTTTCCAGGATGTCTGGTTTGGCATCGCGCGTGGCGAATTCGTCTGCCTGGTTGGGCATTCGGGCTGCGGCAAAACCACGATTTTGAATATTTTGGCTGGGCTTGAAGCACCCGATGATGGCGCAGTGATTGTGGATGGCCAGGCCATCACCGGCCCTTCGCTTGATCGCGCCGTAGTCTTTCAAGGCCATGCGCTGATGCCTTGGATGACGGCGGCAGGCAATGTCGCCTTTGCCATTTCCTGCCGCCATCGCGATTGGTCGCGCGCCGCCTGCGATGCTGCCGCAAGGGAAGCCTTGAAGCGTGTTGGTCTTGAACATGCTGCGGATCGCAAACCGGCTGAGCTTTCCGGTGGCATGAAGCAGCGCGTGGGTATTGCACGCGCTCTCGCCATCAATCCCAAAATGCTGCTGATGGATGAGCCTTTCTCGGCGCTTGATGCGCTGACGCGCGGCGCGCTTCAGGATGAGGTCGCGCGGTTGGTCAGCGAATCCGAACAAACCGGCTTCATGATCACGCATGATGTGGATGAAGCGATCTTGCTCGCGGATCGCATCATGCTGATGTCGAACGGCCCGGAGGCGCGCATTGCGGAAGTGGTGGTGAATACACTGCCCAAGCCGCGCACCCGCGCCAATTTGCATCACATGCCCGGCTATCACGCCCTGCGTGATCATATCCTTGACTTCCTGATCACCCGATCCCGCGCCTTCAAGGCGGCAAGCCCGCCGCAAGGTTGGTCGGCCCGGGCGGTGCCGGAAGTCAGCCCAGCCATGGCAGCCGCTTCCCTCGCGGCGGAATAATTCAACCCTCAAAACACATCGGAGATACGCGATGACACGCGCCCAACTCACTGAAAAAATCCTCGACATCAAGCGCGAGAAAGGCTGGAGCTGGAAATATATTTGCGAGGAAATCGGCGGCGTTGCGCCCACGCTGCTGGTTGGCGCCTTGCTCGGGCAGATGAAGCTCGTGAAGCCACTCGCCGCCAAGGCCGCAAAGCTTTTTGGCCTTTCAGAGGTGGAACAGCGGATGCTGAATGAAGTGCCCTATCGCGGCACGCAAATGCCACCCACGGATCCGCTGATCTATCGCTTCTATGAAATGGTGATGGTGAATGGCCCCGCCTGGAAAGCGCTGATCGAGGAAGAATTCGGCGATGGCATCATGTCTGCCATTGATTTCGAATTTGATTTCGAACGGCAGGCGAACCCCAAGGGTGACCGCGTGAAAATCACCATGTCCGGCAAATTCCTGCCCTATAAATATTATGGCAATGAGCAGGGCATTCCGGATTACGGTTTCAAGGAAGAATAGATCCTGACTTTGCCAAACCGTCATTTTGCATTATCCGCCCCCCAGCATTCTTGGGAGGGCGTCATGGCGCGGGATTTGACAGTTGGCATTGCAGGCTTGGGCGCGATTGGGCTCCATTTGGCCCGCGCGCTCGACAAGGGCGTGCCAGGGCTGAAACTGGCCGCCGCCTCGGCGAGGGATCACGCCAAGGCAGCCGCCAATGTGGCAGGGTTCAAGCAGCCGCCGCGCATCGTCTCCAACGCGGAACTCGCCGCCTGCGATATTGTCGTGGAAGCGGCCCCGGCCTCGGTGTTTGAGGAAATTGCAACGGCGGCGATTGGGGCGGGGCGGATTTTCGTGCCCTCTTCCGTGGGCGCCCTGCTGCCGCGCATGCATCTCGTCGAAAAGGCACGCGCCACCGGGGCCCGCATCATTGTACCGACCGGGGCCCTGCTGGGTCTGGATGCCGTGCGCGCGGCAGCCGAGGGCGATGTTGAAAGTGTCACCATCGAAACCCGCAAGCCCCCCCGTGGTCTGGCCGGGGCGCCTTACCTTGAAAAGAACCAGATCGATGTCGGCGCCATCACCAGCGCGACCCGCGTCTTCAAGGGCAATGCCTTTGACGCTGCCCAGGGCTTTCCGGCCAATGTGAATGTGGCGGCTGCATTGGCTTTGGCCGGTATCGGGCCGGATCGCACCATGGTCGAAATCTGGGCCGACCCCGCCGTGACGCGGAACACCCACACCATCCGGGTTGAAGCCTCCACGGTCCGGCTCACCATGACCATTGAGAATGTGCCTTCCGAGGAAAATCCGCGCACCGGCAAGATCACGCCGCTCTCTATCCTCGCGTGTCTCCGTGGCCTGACCTCCACGCTCAAGGTCGGGAGCTGACCGCGCGCCCCGGCAAAGGGGTTTCCGATCAGGGCGAAACACGGCAGCATCCCTTAAAATCTTGAGGGATGCTTCCATGACCATCACCCGCCGTGCTGCCCTGGCCCTGCCGGCCCTCGCCTTGCTGAGCCGCCCCGCAAGGGCGGCTTTTCCGGATCGGCCAGTGCGTATCATCGTGCCCTTCGCCGCTGGAACTTCGTCAGACTTCCAGGCGCGCATGATTGGTGAACGCATGGCGCCCCTGCTGCGCCAGCCTGTCATTGTCGAAAACCGCGCCGGCGCGGGTGGCGTGGTGGGCGCGGATGCGGTCGCGAAGGCCGCACCCGATGGTTATACGCTGCTGCTGGGCTCCAATGGGCCGCTTACCAATGCGCCCGTCCTGCAGGCGCGCTTACCCTATGATCTGGAACGAGATTTCGCAGCCGTCGCGATGATGAGCCGTAGCCCCGTGACGCTTTCGGTGCGCGCCGATAGCCCCTTCCGCACGGTGGCCGATGTGCTGGCGGCGGCCCGCGCCAAGCCGGGCGACCTCAGCATCGGTTCCTCCGGCCAGGGCAGTGCGACGCATTTCCTGATCGAACAGGTCATGGCCGCTGCCGGGATACGCCTGACCCATGTGCCCTATCGCGGGTCGAGCCAATCCGTGCCCGATCTGATCGCCGGCAATATCCCGCTGGTCATGGCCGAAATCTCAACCATCCTGCCGCTTTGGCAATCCGGGCGGGCGCGCATTCTGGCCATGTCCTCGGCCGGGCGGATGCCGATTGCCCCCGATATCCCGACCCTGATCGAACAGGGGCTGAACCTGACCGGTGGATCCTGGGCGGGGCTGGTCACGGCAGCCGGCGCGCCGCCCGAAGCCGTGGCCGCCCTGGCGGCGGCGGTGCAGGCGGGCCTGCGGGAGCCTGCCTATCGCGCCCGGCAGGCCGAACTCGGCGCCGAGATCGTCGCCGAGGCTGAGCAGACCCCGGCCGGCTTTGCTGCCTGGCTCCAGCGCGAAAGGGCGGAAATCCGCCGGATTGCGGAGCGTGCCGGGATCAAGCCCGAATAGGGCCTGCCCCCTTGCCTTGCGGCGCCATTTACGCCAGAAGAGCGGCGCTTCTCAGGGTCACCTGAGGGGTAATCCGCACGCGGCGCGCCCTTCCTGTTCAGGCAGGTTCCGGTCCCCCAAAAGGGGAAGGCGCCGCGGAGGCTCAACCGGACCATCATGGAAGGAGAATCGCTCATGGCGATGCCCGACGTTACCCTGCGTGCGCTGCTCGAAGCAGGCGTGCATTTTGGCCACCATACGCGCCGCTGGAACCCGCGCATGGCGCCCTACATCTTCGGCGTGCGCAACCAGGTGCATATCCTGGATCTGCAGCAGACCGTGCCGATGATGGACCGCGCGCTGCGCGCCGTGCGCGATGTTGTCGCGGCCGGTGGGCGCGTGCTCTTCGTGGGCACCAAGAAGGCCGCCGCTGAATACGTCGCGGAAGCGGCGGGGCGCTGCGGTCAGTATTACGTCAACCATCGCTGGCTCGGCGGCATGCTGACCAATTGGAAGACCATCACAGGCTCCATCAAGCGCCTGCGCCAGATGGATGAGCGTCTGTCCGGTGACACGGCGGGCCTGACGAAAAAAGAAGTGCTGATGCTGACGCGCGACAAGGAAAAGCTTGATCGTGCGCTGGGCGGCATCAAGGAAATGGGCGGCCTGCCCGATATCATCTTCGTCATCGACACCATCAAGGAAAAGCTCGCGATCGAGGAAGCCAACAAGCTTGGCATTCCGGTGATTGCTGTGGTCGATTCCAATGCCGACCCTGCCGGCGTGACCTATCCGATCCCGGGCAATGATGACGCGATCCGTGCCATCACGCTCTATTGCGATATGGTTGCCGCTGCCGTGCTTGATGGCATCTCTGCCGAGATGCAGGCCTCGGGTGTTGACCTGGGCGCGGTTGAAGAATTGCCGGAAGAAGCCATCCCTGAGGTGGCGGCGCCGGTCGAAGGCGCTGAGGCTCCGGCCCAGGCTTGATCCAGTCGGGGCCGCCAAGGGCGGCCCCTTTCTTTTCAATCACCCACAGATGGGGATGAATAATGGCCGAGATCACTGCGGGTATGGTCCGCGACCTGCGCGAGCGCACGGGCGCTGGCATGATGGATTGCAAAAAGGCGCTGGTTGAAAACGGCGGCGATATGGAAGCCGCCATTGATTGGCTGCGCAAAAAGGGCCTGTCGGCTGCTGCCAAGAAATCCGGCCGCGTCGCGGCTGAAGGCCTGGTGGGCTTTGCCTCTGCCCCTGGCGTTGCCGCCATGGTTGAAGTCAATGCGGAAACGGATTTCGTGGCGCGCAACGAAACCTTCCAGCAATTCGTCGCAACCGTTGCCGAATTGGCCCTGACGGTCGGCGATGACATTGAAGCGCTGAAGAACGCCCATTGGCCGGGCGCGGTGGACCTGGTTGAAGAAACCACGACCCGCAAGACGGTGGCGGACCAATTGACGCATTTGATTGCGACCATTGGCGAAAACATGTCCATCCGCCGCGCCAAGCGCTTCCAGGTCGCCGAGGGGACGGTTGCCACTTACATGCACTCCGCGGTGAAGCCGGGCTTGGGCAAGATTGGCGTGTTGGTAGCGCTGGAAGGCGCTTCTGAGCTCGCCGTTATGGAGACCCTGGGCCGTCAGATTGGCATGCATGTCGCTGCCGCGCGCCCGGAAGCGGTGGATATTTCCGCCGTGGACCCCTCCGCGCTCGCCCGGGAACGGGATGTGCTGGCCGAACAGGCGCGCGCTTCCGGTAAGCCCGAAGCCATTATCGAAAAAATGGTCGAAGGCCGCATCCGCAAGTATTACGAGGAAGTGGTCCTGCTGGAGCAGGTCTGGGTGCATGATGGCGAAAGCCGCGTGAAGGAAGTGGTCAAGAAGGCTGGCGCCAAGCTGGTTGGCTTTGCCCGCTTCCACCTGGGCGAAGGCATCGAAAAGCAGCAGGGCGATTTCGCGGCCGAGGTCGCTGCGGCGGCCGGCCAGGCGTAATCTGACCGCCTTCGTCTGCATGACTGATAGGCCCGGCGGCGCGGATAGGCGCCAGGGCCCGAATGCGAAAAGGGGGCGATCCAATGGGTTGCCCCTTTTTTCATCTGCGCCTTATTGCCGCCATTACAGGCAGTTCAGTATGGTGGAGATCCCAACCTGAAACCGAATCGAGATACCCCTTCATGAGCGAGAGCCCTAACTATAAGCGCGTCATGTTGAAGGTCTCTGGCGAGGCCTTGATGGGGGACCGGGATTACGGACTTGATAACGCGACCTGTCGGCGTATCGCTGAAGACGTGCGCGGCGTTGTGGCGCTTGGGGTGCAAGTCTGTCTGGTGATCGGTGGCGGCAATATTTTTCGCGGTATTTCGGGCGCTGCGGCAGCCATGGATCGCGCGCAGGCCGATAGCATCGGCATGCTGGCCACAGTGATGAATGCGCTTGCCATGCAATCCGCGCTTGAGAAAATCGGCGTACAGACCCGCGTGCAAAGCGCCATTCCGATGTCGAGCGTCTGTGAGCCATTCATCCGGCGTCGCGCCACACGGCATATGGAAAAGGGCCGCGTGGTGATTTTCGCAGCCGGCACGGGCAATCCGTTTTTTACCACCGACACCGCCGCAGCGCTGCGCGCAGCGGAAATGGGCTGCGATGCGCTGTTCAAGGGCACCCAGGTCGATGGCGTCTATTCAGCCGATCCGCGCAAGAAGCCGGATGCGGAACGCTATGTGACGCTCACCTATCTTGATATGCTCGCCCGGGATCTGGCGGTCATGGATGCCGCTGCCATCAGCTTGGCGCGGGAGAATAATCTGCCCATTATCGTGTTCAATATTCATGAACCCGGCGCCTTCACCGCGGTGATGAAAGGCGAAGGCCGCTTCACCACGGTGGTGGAACATCAGTAGCTGGAACAGGGGTAAGCGCCATGCCGACAGATATCAAATCCCTGAAGCAGGACCTGACACGCCGCATGGACGGCGCGATGGAAACGCTCAAGAAGGAATTCTCGGGCCTCCGGACAGGGCGCGCCAGCCCTGCCTTGCTCGAACCGGTGCGCGTTGAAGCCTATGGCAGCGTCACCCCACTCAATCAGGTTGCCAATGTCTCGGTAGCGGGCCCTGGGCTGCTTGCGGTGCAAGTCTGGGACAAGGCGCTGACCAAAGCGGTCGAAAGCGCCATCCGTGAGGCTAATTTGGGCCTCAATCCCCAGGCTGAAGGTCAGGTGATCCGTGTGCCATTGCCGCCGCTGACAACCGAGCGCCGCAATGAACTGGCCAAGGCCGCAGCCCGTTACGCGGAGCAAACCAAGGTTGCCATCCGTGGTGTGCGTCGCGACGGCATGGAACAGATCAAGGCCGCCGGCAAGAAATCCGAGCTTGGCGAGGATGATGTGAAGCGCGCTGAAGAAGAAGTGCAAAAACTGACCGATCAGTATATCAAGCAGGTGGATGTCGTCTTGGCGGAAAAAGACAAGGATATCCGGACGGTCTGACCGACCGCCCGATGCGTTCGGAGCAGGGAGCAGTGCTTGAAGAACCGGCCGGGGCCTGATCGCGCTGTGGGAATGGTCGCATGAGCGCCGCGACGGACCCGCTATGTGCCCCAGCTGAACCAGCTGCTCAGCCCACCCATATCGCCATCATCATGGACGGCAACCGCCGCTGGGCTGAAGCCCGTGGCTTGCCGATTGCGCTGGGGCATCGGGCCGGGGCTGAAGCGGCCCGCCGCGCTGTCCAAGCCGCTGCCGAGGCAGGGATCGGTTGGCTCACCCTCTTTGCTTTTTCCAGCGAGAATTGGCGTCGCCCGACCGAGGAGGTATCGGCCTTATCTGGCCTGTTGCGGCTTTACCTCCGCAATGAGGTCGCGGGCTTGGCGCGCGATGGCGTGCGGCTTAGGGTGATCGGTGATCATAGCCGGTTTGGCGATGAATTATCCGGCCTGGTGACCGATGCCGAAGCGGCAACCAAGGATGGCAAGCGCCTCAATCTCGTGATCGCCCTGTCTTACGGTGCCCGTGATGAAATTTTGTCCGCGACCAAGGCGATCGCCCGGGCGGCGCAGGCGGGAACCCTCAATCCTGATACATTGCAGGAAGCGCAGTTTGCGGGATTTCTGCAAACTGCCGGCATGCCGGACCCGGATGTGATTATCCGAACCTCTGGTGAGCAGCGTCTTTCCAACTTCCTGCTTTGGCAGGCAGCCTATGCCGAATTCGTCTTTTTGGATGTGCTATGGCCCGATTTCGCGGCGGAGCATTTGAAGGCCGCTGTCGCGGAATTCCAGCGACGCGAACGCCGCTACGGTTTGCGCGGCTGAAGTGACCGAGCAAGCAGCGCCTGCGCCGCCCACGGCCGCGGACCTTCATGCCAAACCGCGCCCCTGGCGCGACCTTGGCTTGCGCGGCGCCTCGGCCGTCATCCTCATTCCCCTGGCTGTGTCGGGCATTTGGCAGGGCGGGCAGGCTTGGACCGCCTTGGTGGGCTTGGCTGTGGTTCTGCTGACCTGGGAATGGGCGGGGCTTTACGGGCAGAGCGTCTGGAAAGGTTCAGGGATATTGCTGCCCAGCGGGGCGCTCGGGGTCGTTCTGCTGACAGCATGGCTGTCGCCACTTGGGGGGCTCGGCCTGCTGATCGCCACCACCGGCTTGCTTCTGTTCCTCGGGCGGCGCGGCGACATCTGGCCAGCCATGGGCCTTTTCTACATTGGCCTGACAGGCTTTTCGCTGATCATGCTGCGCGATGATGCGATCGCGGGCTGGGGCAATACGATTTTTGTGGTGCTGATCGTCTGGGCCTCGGATACGGGCGCCTATATTGCCGGGCGGGCGCTGGGTGGGCCAAAGCTGGCGCCCGCCATCTCCCCCGGCAAGACCTGGAGTGGGGCGGTGGGCGGCCTTGCGGCGGCTATGCTCATTGGTATGGCGACGGCCGAAATTCTGGCGCCTGGGGGGGCTTCACGCGCAGCCGCAATCGCGGCCATGCTGGGCATCTTGTCTCAAGCAGGTGATCTATTGGAAAGCGCGATTAAACGCCGGTTCGGGGTGAAGGATAGCTCCGGCCTTATCCCCGGGCATGGTGGGGTATTTGACCGGCTCGATGGGGTCATGGCGGCGGCGCCACTGGCCACGGCCCTGGCTTTGCTAGCGGGCCGGGGCCTGCCCTTATGGCAGTGACCGTGCCCTCGACTACCGCGCCGCGCCGCATCACCGTGCTGGGCAGCACTGGATCGGTTGGACGTAGCACCGTCTCCCTCCTGGATGCGGCAGAGCCGGGCTGTTTTGAAGTTGTCGCCTTGGTCGCCGGGCGGGATTGGCAAGGCTTGGCGGAACAAGCGCGTCGGCTCCGGGCGGGTCGGGCTGTCTTGGCTGATACGTCGCAATATTCGAACCTCAAGGCCGCGCTGGCGGGCACTGGTATTGTGGCGGCAGCCGGCGCCGATGAAGTGGTCGCGGCCGCGGCCTTACCGGCGGATTGGACCATGGCCGCGATTGTTGGTGCGGCCGGGCTGCCGGCCACCATGGCGGCGCTGCGTCGCGGCGGCGTTGTCGCGATTGCCAATAAGGAAAGCCTGGTATGTGCGGGGGAACCCGTCCTCGCGGCCGCCCGTGCCGGTGGGGCGACGGTGCTGCCCGTTGATAGCGAACATAATGCGATTTTTCAGGCACTTGATGCGCGTGACCCGGCGGCAATCGAAAAAATCATTCTAACCGCCTCGGGCGGCCCCTGCCGCATGATGAGCCTCGCCGAAATGGCGCGGGTCACCCCCGAAGTCGCAGTACGCCATCCCGTCTGGTCCATGGGGGCGAAAATCAGTGTCGATTCCGCCACCATGATGAATAAGGGCCTGGAGCTGATTGAAGCCGCACGGCTTTTCCCCGTGCCGGAAAATCGCATCGACATATTGGTGCATCCGCAATCCACGGTGCATGGCTTGGTACAATATACAGACGGGTCCGTCCTGGCGCAGTTGGGCACGCCGGATATGCGCACCCCCATTGCCCATGCACTGGCTTGGCCCAGGCGCATGGCGGCGGCAGTCGCTCCTCTGGATCTGATTGCGCTTGGCAAGCTTGAATTCTTCGCCCCGGATCCGGTGCGCTTCCCCGCCCTGCGCTTGGCGCGGGATGCGCTGCGCGCAGGCGGTGGGGCCCCTACCATTTTGAACGCCGCGAATGAGATTGCCGTGGGGCTCTTCCTTGAAAAGCGGCTTGGCTTTCTCGATATCGCGGCAGTGGTGGAAGAAACGCTATCGCGCCTCGGCGCACCCGAAGCGGCGGATCTGCCAGCCATCCTGGCCCATGACGCTGCGGCGAGAGCCGAAGCGGGGCTGATCGCCGCGCAACGTGCGGCGGCGGAGTGACGATTTTTTTCAAGGAGCCTATTCGTGGATTTCCTGCCTGACCCCTTCCGCAGCATCCTTGCCTTCCTGGTGGTGCTGGGGGTGCTGATTTTTATCCACGAGCTTGGGCATTACCTCGCCGCCCGTTGGCGCGGGGTGCATGTGGAACGCTTTTCCATTGGCTTCGGCCGCGCGATTTATGGCTGGACTGACAAGCGTGGCTGTGAATGGCGGATTGGTTGGCTGCCCCTTGGCGGCTATGTGAAAATGCACGGCATGGAAGATCTCGGCGAAGCGGCCCCCGAACAGGCCGCTGCCTTCCGCCCAGGGGAGACTTTCCACGAAAAACCGGTTGGGGATCGCGCCATCATTGTGGCGGCCGGGCCCTTCTTCAACTTTGTCCTGGCGGTATTCCTGTTTGCGGCCCTGTTCGTGGTGGTTGGCCGGCCGCTTTCGGTCCCCACGGTCGGGAGTGTGACCGAAGCCTCTGCCGCGGCGCGGGCCGGCATTCTGCCCGGGGACCGTGTGCTGGCCCTTGATGGAGAGCCGGTCGCGCGGTTTGAGACCCTGCAGCGTTACATTCAGGCACGGGCCAATCAGCCGATCGAAATCCTGCTTGGGCGCGGCGAATCGCAGCTTAAAGTGACCGCCACCCCGCAACCGAGACCAAGCGACGGGCTTGGGATGCTCGGGATTTCAGGTGGCAGCCCGGTTTTCGAAAAACTGGACCCTTTCAGTGCCCTATGGTCAGGGGTGACCCATAGCTTCGATATCACTGGGCAGACCCTGGCCGGGGTTTGGCAGATGATTTCCGGGAGCCGTGGCGCGGAGGATCTGGGGGGGCCGCTCCGGATTGCGCAGATGTCCGGGCAGGTCGCCAATATGGGCCTTGCCGCCTTCATCACCTTCACGGCGCTTTTGTCCATCAACCTTGCCCTGATCAATCTCTTTCCCATCCCGGTCTTGGATGGCGGGCATTTGCTGTTTTACGCGGCTGAAGCGATTCGGGGGCGGCCCTTGCCGCTCCGCGCTCGGGAATATGGCTTTAGGGCCGGCTTTGCCTTGCTGATCGGGCTCATGATTTTCGCCACTTGGAATGATTTAGCCCAACTTGGGCTGGTACGTTGGGTGACCGGCCTGCTCGGCTGATGCTTTGGGGGTGGCGGGGGGGGCGCTCCTCGGGTAGTTAAGACGGTGCTTTGAACAACCAGGTGCCGATTCCTTGACCCATATTCGCGCCCTCTTTGCCCTTCTTGCCCTTTTGGCCTTCTCAGCCCCTGTCGCTGCACAGGAAGCCGGTCGAGGGGGTGGCCGTGTCAGCGCCGTTGATGTGCAAGGCACGCAACGCATCGACCCCGATACGGTGCGCAGTTACATGCTTATTCAGCGCGGCGACGTGGCGGCGCAGGATCGGATTGATCGCAGCCTCAGGGCGCTGTTTGCGACCGGGCTGTTCCGCGATGTTGAAATCAGGTCGGAAGGGTCCCGGCTGGTTGTGCGCGTGGTGGAAAACCCGATCGTCAACCGCGTGGCGTTTGAAGGTAATCGGAGAATATCCAGCGAAATATTGCGCGGCGTTATACTGACGCAGCCGCGCGGTGTTTATACGCCGGCCGCGGTTCAGACAGATCGCCAGCGTATCCTTGAAGTGTATGCACGCCGTGGGCGTTTCTTGGCGTCGGTAGAACCCAAAATAGTCGAGTTGGATCAAAATCGGGTCGATCTTGTATTTGAGGTAACCGAAGGTGAGGCTGCCCTTGTTTCGCGGGTGAATTTTGTTGGCAACAACGCGTTCTCAGAAGCACGCCTTAAGGACGTCGTTTCAACACAGGAACAAGCATGGTTCCGCCTTCTGTCATCCAGCGACATTTATGACCCAGATCGGCTGGCCTATGATCGCGAATTACTTCGGCGCTTTTACCTCCGCCAAGGCTATGCGGATGTGCAGGTCACTGGCGGCACGGCGGAATTGACGCCGGATCGCAGTGCATTTTTCATCACCTATACCTTGAATGAGGGCAAGCGCTATCGCGTTGGTAAGGTAGAGGTGTCGAGCGAAGTTGCCGGCATCAATGGGCCCAGCCTGCGACGGGAAATCGATATCTCGGATGATGCCTGGTACGATGGCGATGCCGTTGAACGTGCCAGCACTGAACTGGCCGATATCCTGCAAAGTCGCGGTCATTCTTTCGTTGAAGTGCAAGCGCGCGTCACGCGTGACCCGGCAAGGTCAGTCGTGGATCTGATGTTCATCATCCGCGAAAGCGCCCGCGCTTTTGTGGAAAGAATCGATATTTCGGGCAATACGCGCACAGAAGACCGGGTCATTCGCCGTGAGTTCCGCTTGGCGGAAGGCGACCCGATGAATGCGCAACAAATCCGGCGTTCGCGCGATCGTATCCGGTCCTTGGGCTATTTCTCGGACGTACAAATCACCAACCAGCCTGGTTCCGGGCCCGAGCGGGTTAACGTGAATACCTCTGTCGTGGAGCGTGCCACAGGCGAGTTTACCCTGGGCGGCGGTTACGCCACCGATGCGGGGTTGTTGCTTGATGTCGGGGTCCGGGAACGCAATTTGCTCGGGATGGGCCTTGATGGGCGTGTTGGCGGCGTTCTGGCGCAGAAGCGCAGCCAGCTGGATCTTTCTGTCACTGACCCGCAATTTCTGGATCGCAACCTGGCCGCTGGCGCGGATGCCTTCCTGATCAACCGTGACCTGCGGTACGTTACGGGTTACCGTGAACGTCGTGCCGGCTTCGCACTACGCACCGGCTATGAAATTAATGATCGGCTGCGTCAGAACTGGTCCTATTCGCTCATCGACCGCGATATTTACGATATCAATGGCTATGCGTCCCGCTTCATCCTGGAGCAGGCAGGCCGTACCTTGCTGTCGCAAGTTTCTACGACGGTCACCTACGACATGCGCGATAGCCGAGTTGAACCGCGTTCCGGCTATGTGGTTCGCGTCGGCGGCGATTATGCTGGCCTTGGTGGGGATGTGAGTTATATCCGCGGCCGGGCTGATGGTCAGTATTATATCCCCTTTGAGCAGTGGCTCGGCGATCCGGACTTTGTGCTGGTTCTGGCCGCAGGCGGCGGTATTCTGAACCCGATGGGCGATAAGGACGACCGTATCGTAGACCGCTTCTTCCTTGGCGGCGAAAACCTGCGCGGGTTCCGTCTTGGCGGCGCTGGACCGCAGGATACCAGCACAGGGGACTCGCTTGGTGGGCGGGTGCTCTGGACCAGTTCGGCAGAAATGCGTTTTCCGCTGCCGCTACCCAATGAGCTTGGCCTGCTGGGCCGGACCTTTGTGGATGTTGGTTCTCTTTCTGGTTTGCCAGACAGCTATTTCGACCAGACAAAGTATCCTGGCGCCAAACCTGTTGATGAAGCCGATCCGCGTGTTAGCGTGGGTGTGGGCTTTTCCTGGCGTAGTCCGATCGGTCTGATCAATATCGACTTCGGCAAAGCCGTTATCAAAAAGGACTACGACAAGACTCAGCTCTTCAGGCTGGGCTTTGGCACACGCTTCTAGAACGGGATACTTACCCCATGAATCGCTTGGCTCTTGCCGTTATGCTCGCCATCCCAATGATGGCCTCCGCACAGAATCAGCCCGGCTGGTTTGTGCCAGGCCAGCAAGCACCGCAAGGAGCACAACAGCGCCCCGCGCAGCAGCCCGCGCAGCGCCAAGGTCAGCAACCGGCGCAGCAGGTGCAGGCACCACCGGCGCTGCCCCCGGGCACGCCACCGCCGGCGGCCGTGATTGGCATTGTTGATGTGCCGGAGATTCAGCGCGTTTCCACGGCGTTCAACCAGGTTCGTCAGGAAATCGAGCGCCGCCGCGCCAAGCTGAATGAAGACGTCCAAGGCGAGCAACAGCGTTGGCGTGACGAACAGCAACGCTTGGGCAATGAACGGGCGAGCCTTTCACCCGAGCAATTGCGCAGCCGCGAACGTGCCCTGCAGGACCAAATTACCGATGGGCAGCGTATTTTCCGTGATCGGGCGCGTGACCTTGAGCAATTGGCGCAGCAGGCATTGCGCGAAATCGAGCAAGCACTTGCCATTATCATCCGGCAGGTCGCTACAAGCCGCAGCGTGAATATCGTTCTGCCCCGCCCCTTGGTCATTTTCAACGAACCCCCCTTCGATTTGACCGAAGAAGTCGCCGTGCAGCTCAACCGGATGATTTCCAGCGTCAATCTGCCGCCTGATAACGCTGGGGCGGCCGCGCCAGCCACAGCGCCTGCGGCTACTCCTCCACGGCGGAACTGATACTCTTGAGTGCTGATCCGCGCTTCTATCCACCAGCCGGCACATTGTCTTTGGCGGACATCTGTGCCGCGCTGGGGAGCACGCCGGTTCAGAACGGTGATCGGCTCTTCACCGGTATTGGGCCTCTGCATCTCGCCTCGGCTCATGAAGTGTCCTTCATGGAGGGCAAGCGCTACCTGAATGCCTTGAAGGCCAGTAAGGCCGGCGCGGTTATTGTCAGTCCCGAATGGGCGGAACATGTGCCAACGGACTGCATACCGATTATTCACGGCCAAGCGCAGGCAGGCTACGCCAAAATAGCTACCTTGTTTCATCCGCCGCCGGTGCCGAGGCCGGGAATTCACCCAACCGCCTTCATCGCCCCGGATGCTAAGATTGGCGCCAATTGTGAAATTGGTGCCTTTGTGTTCATCGGGCCGGGCGCGGAAATCGGCCCTGAATGCATCATCGAAAACCATGCCTCCATCGGCCCAGGCTGCAAGCTTGGGGCGCATGGGCGTATCCGCGCCCATGCCAGCATGATGTTCTGCCTGGCTGGGGATAGGGTAGTGCTTCACCCCGGCGCGCGCGTGGGCAATGAAGGTTTCGGTTTCATCACCACGGCGCAGGGTGCGCATGTCACCACCCCGCAATTGGGGCGCGTGATTATCGGTGATGATGTGGAAATCGGCGCCAATGCCTGTATCGACCGCGGTGCGGGCGGGGATACGGTGCTGGGACCGGGCACGCGCATCGATAATCTTGTGCAAATCGGCCATAATGTGGTGACTGGCCGTGGCGCGGTAATCGTCGCGCTCGCGGGCATCGCCGGGTCCGTGACGATCGGCGACTACGCCGTGCTTGCGGGCCAAGTGGGGGTCGCTGGGCATTTGTCGATCGGGGCCAAGGCGCGGATTGGGGCGCAAGCTGGCGTTACCAATGATGTGCCTGCGGGCACGGATATGTTGGGCAGTCCGGCTTGGCCCGTGAAGGAAACCATGCGTGCCTTCGCACGCCTACGCCGCCTGGGTTCAACCAAGGGAAATGAAAAGACGGGCTGATCCTCATGTCAGAAAATGAAGTCTCCAGCACCGATATCGGTGCCTTCGATATCGCCAAGATCATGCACGCGATCCCACATCGCTACCCGTTCCTGTTGGTGGATCGCGTGGTCGATATGGTGAAGAATGAAAGCTGTGTTGGCATCAAGAATGTCACCATCAACGAGAATTTCTTCCAGGGGCATTTCCCGACCATGCCGGTCATGCCCGGCGTTCTGATCATAGAATGTATGGCGCAAACGGCAGCGGTTCTGGTGGTGGAAACGCTCGGCCCCGCCTGGGCGGGCAAGCTGGTCTATTTCATGACCGTGGATAACGCGAAATTCCGCAAACCCGTGGTGCCGGGCGATCAGATGCGCGTGCATGTCAAAAAGGAACGCCAGCGCGGAAATATCTGGAAATTCTCCGCCGAAGCAAAGGTTGACGGAAAGGTCGTGGCCGAGGCGACTTACGCCGCCATGATCCTGGATAAGTGAGCATGACGGAAATCCACCCTACCGCGGCAGTATCCCCAGGCGCCAAGATTGGTGCCGGTTGCAAGATTGGCCCAGGCTGCGTCATTGGCCCCGATGCGGTGCTGGAAGATGGGGTGGAGCTTGTGGCCCATGTCATCGTTGATGGGCATACCCGCCTTGGATCCGGCGTGAAGATTTTCCCCTTCGCGACCATCGGCATGGCGCCGCAGGATTTGAAATACAAGAATGAACCAACGCGGTGCGACATCGGCGCCAGAACCCAGATCCGCGAACATGCCACCATCCATCGTGGTAGTGTTGGTGGCGAAGGGGTCACGCGCGTGGGCGCTGATTGCCTGATCATGGCGGTTGCGCATGTGGCGCATGATTGCCAATTGGCTGATCGCGTCATCCTTGCGAATAACGTGATGCTGGGCGGGCATGTGGAAATCGCCGATACGGTTTTTGTTGGTGGCGGCACGGCCATTCATCAATTCGTCCGCATTGGCCGACAGGCGGTTATTGGCGGTATGAGTGGCATTGAAGCCGATGTCATCCCCTTCGGTTCCGCCATGGGTAATCGGGCCCGGCTGATTGGGCTGAATCTTATCGGCTTGAAGCGCCGCGGCTTCTCCCGCCCAGAAATTCACGCCTTGCGCGGCGCATTCCGGCTTTTATTCCGCGAACCAGGTGTCTTCAGCGACCGCATCGCAGAGGCGGCGCAGCGCTGGCCTGAGGATAAGCAGGTGGCTGAGGTCTTGCACTTCATCCGCAACACGTCTCGGCGTGGCTTGTGCAAGGCAGGCCGCGGCGCGGATGACCATGACGACGATAGCGAGTGACCATTCGCCTCACGCAACCTGGGCGATGATCCGCATCTCATGCCTGCCCCATTAGGTATTATCGCCGGCGGCGGCACCCTGCCGCTGCGTGTTGTGCAGGCCGCTTCCGCCTTGGGCCGCAAAACCCATATCGTGGTCTTGGAAGGGCACGGCGATCCCGCCGCTTATGTCGGGCAATCCCATGTAACCCTGCGCTGGGGCTTGGCGGCACAAATGCTCGCCTGGTTGAAGTCCCATGATGTGCGCCAAGTGGTGCTCGCGGGGAATGTCTCGCGCCCTTCCCTGCTTTCGCTCAGGCCTGATGCAGGTACCCTTAAGCTGCTTGGCCGGGTTGGTCGTGCGGCCTTCAATGGCGATGATTCCATCCTGCGCGCCGTCATGCAGGTGCTGGCGGAAGAAGGGTTTGAAGTCATTGGCGCACAGGCTCTGCTCGCAGGGCTTTTACCGACAGCGGCGCTCCTGGCCGGCCCAACCCCTGATGATGTGGCGAAGGCGGATATTGCCCGCGGCATCACGGTCTGCCAGGCGCTAGGGGCCGTGGATGTGGGTCAGGCCTGTGTTGTCCAGCAAGGTCTTGTCCTGGGTACTGAGGCAATCGAGGGGACAGACGCGCTCATGATCCGCACCGGCGCATTGCGGCGGGAAGGGCCGGGACCCATCCTCGTCAAGGCACCGAAGCCCGGGCAGTCCCATTTGGCCGATTTGCCGACGATCGGGCCCGTGAGCATTGCAAGCGCGAAATCCGCTGGGATACGCGGCTTGGCCTTTCAAGCCGGCGGTACCATTCTGCTTGAACGTGAAGCCACCATTGCGGCTGCCGAGGCAGCAGGCATATTCCTGCTTTCCTTCGACCCTGCCGATTTCACCAAAGGAGACCATCCATGAGCCAAGGACGCTTTCTGCATACCATGATCCGTGTCGGTAACCTCGACCGCAGTGTGGATTTCTATACGCGCCTGCTCGGCATGAAAGAACTGCGTCGCCGCGATGTGCCAGATGGCAAATACACCTTGGTGTTTGTTGGTTATGCTGGCGAGGAAACCGGCGCTGGCGTGATCGAGCTGACCTATAATTACGGCGTCGAAAAATACGAACATGGCAATGCTTTCGGGCATCTTGCCATCGCGGTGCCGAATGTGACCGCCACCTGCGATGCCTTGCGGGCAGCGGGCGCGAAAATCACCCGCGAACCCGGGCCGGTTAAATTCGGCACCACCATTATTGCTTTCGTCGAAGATCCTGACGGCTACAAGATTGAATTGATCGAACGCGCCTGATTGGGTGAGTGCCGGCGCGCAAAATCGCGCCGGCAAAATCTTCAGGACCAGCGAAAGCTTGGCGGGGCGATGCGGTCCACTGGACGATGCGCCCAATCCTGCCGCGGGGCATTCGCCACCACCCGCTTCTGCGCCTCATGCAAATGGGCGGCGGCCTCCCGGTAATCCATGGTGAGCACTTCACCATCCTCGACCACCTTGCGCCCATCAACAAAAACTGCCTTCAGCGCACGATCGCCTGCAGCATAAACCAGGCTGCGCACCGGATCATGCGCCGGGCGGATCATCGGGTGCGTCACATCCACCAGCACGAAATCTGCCTTACAACCCGCGGCCAATCGGCCGATATCGCTGCGCCCCAGCGCCTTCGCGCCGCCGATGGTCGCCGCGTTGAAAAGATCTGTCGTGCTCAAAGTGCGTGGATTATTGGCCTGGGTACGCGCAAGGTAAGCGGCAAGGCGCATTTCATCCAACATATTATGCGGATAGGTATCGGTGCCGAGGCCAATATTAACCCCCGCCCGCAAATAGCGCCCCACATCCTTCAGCGTAATGCCGCGGCGCGCAAATACAGTCGGACAATGCGCAACCGTTGTGCCGGTTTCAGCAAGGCGCGACAGATCCGTATCTGTATGCCAGCGCGTCGACGGATGATCATCCAGGAAAATGCCGTGCCCAATGATGGCGCGTTCACCTAGCAAACCAAGATGATCCAACCAGCCGATGGGCGTCATGCCATGCCGGCGCGTGATTTCATGAAACTCGGAAACTGATTGTGCCGCGTGGATCTGCCAGGTCAGTCCTCTTTTGACAGCTTCCTGCCGGCTTTCCCGTAAAAGGGTTTCGGTACAGGTATCTATCTGCGCTGGCACCACCATACCAAACAGTCGGCCGCTCTCATGCTGTTCGGCCCGTTGGATAAGACGCAGCGCCTCCTCCATGGCCTTCTCACCGGCTTTCTCATCCCATTCATATTCCACAACATGGCCATTCTTGGTGAACCAGCGCGCCGAGCGGAACATGGGCGCGATGCAAACGCGCATGCCTGATTCCGCCAAAAGATCCAGCCAAGCCGGATGCGCCATGGAAAGATCAGCCAGCGTAGTCACGCCAGACAGCAGCAATTCGGATAAAGCGACACGCACGCAATGCGGCACGGCTTCCGCATCGGCGCGAAAAATCGGCATGTATTCATAAAGCGATGAATTATAGAGGCCCGGTGAGCCGATTTCATCAATCAGCCCCTTATTCATCGGTTCGCTGGAAGGATGGGAATGGATGTTCACCAAACCCGGCATGACCATCATGCCCTTCCCATCAACAACCTCATCCGCCAAGCCATCATAACCGCGCCCGACAAAGCTGAGCGTTCCATCGGTGAAAGCCACTTCCGCATCCGGCAGATAGTAATGGCTCTGGCTTGCTTCATCCCAGGCCAGGACGAGTTCGGCATTACGAATAACGGTGGTGGTCATGCTTTAATCCCCTGCGTCGCGGACGCCATGCTAAGGGATTTTCTATCCAGCGCTACCGGCAAAAAAGAAGCCGCGCGGCGTTTCCCCCGCGCGGCAAGTCACTCCTAACAGGGGAAGTCTATTAGCCGAGCCTTTCCCCATGCAGCGCCACGTCAAGGCCTTCGCGTTCCTCTTCTTCCGTCACGCGCAGACCCACGACGATATCGGTGATCTTCAGCAGAACCCAAGAAGCGATCGCCGTATAAACAATGGTGGCACCAACCGCGATGCACTGCTTGACGAATTGATCAAGACCACCCGCAGATCCATCCGGCGCGGCAGTGGTGGCAGAAAGCGGGCCATAGGCCAGAAAGCCCACCAGCAAGGCACCAACAATGCCGCAAATGCCGTGCACGCCGAAGGCATCCAGGCTGTCGTCATATTTCAGCGCATGCTTCAAGGAAGTGGCGCCCCAGAAACCGGCCAGACCAGCAACGATCCCAATAATGAGCGCCGCCCCCGGCAGAACGAAGCCGGAAGCCGGTGTGATAGCCACCAGGCCTGCCACGGCGCCAGAAATGGCCCCCAGAACGGAAGGCTTACCCTTGCCAATCCATTCCGCGAGAGTCCAGGACAGCACCGCGCCAGCGGCACCAATCTGCGTCACCAGCATGGCCATGCCTGCGCGACCGCCAGAAGAGCCAACGGCCGAACCCGCATTGAAGCCGAACCAGCCAACCCACAGCAAACCTGCCCCGATCACCGCAAGGCCCAGGTTGAAGGGAGAGAGGTTCTCAGTCCCATAGCCAATGCGCTTGCCCAGCACGATCGCCGCGACCAAGCCTGCAACACCGGCATTGATGTGCACCACCGTACCGCCGGCAAAATCCAGCGCGCCCAGTTCAAAAATCCAGCCATTGGGATGCCAGACCCAATGCGCCACCGGAGAGTAAACAAGCAGAGTCCACAAGCTTGTGAAAACCACCAGCGCAGAAAACTTCATGCGATCCGCGACGGCGCCAGTAATCAGCGCAGCCGTGATGATGGCAAAACTCATCTGGAACATCGCAAAGATTGATTCCGGAATGGTTGTTGCCACCGCTGCATCGCCAGAGCCCAGCGTGAAGGGCTTATCCCAGTTTGCGCTGAGACCGCCCATCAGAAAGCGGGAGAAATCACCAATCCAGGCATTGCCTTCGCCAAAGGCCAGGCTGTAGCCCGCCACCATCCACAGCACAGAAACCAGTGCGCAAATGAAGAAGGACTGCATCATGGTGGCCAGGATGTTTTTCTTACGCACCATGCCGGCATAGAACAACGCCACACCCGGCACCGTCATCATCAGCACCAAAGCGGTACTAATCAGCATCCAGGCGGCATCGCCCGTATCCACTTTGGCTTCCTCGGCGGCAAAGGCAGCACCGGCACTCAGCAGGAAGGAGGCCGCGGCAAGGCCGCAGCGTGCAAGGAATTTCATAGGCTTCCTCATGTCATCAATTGTTGGGGAAAGCGTGCTCATAGGGCGGAATCATCCGTCTCACCGGTGCGAATACGCAGCGCGCGCTCCACATCCATGACGAAGATTTTGCCATCACCGATCTTGCCGGTGCGGGCCGTGGTCGCGATGGCCTCAACCACCGCGTCAACCATTTCGGCGGGAACCGCGACTTCGATCTTTACCTTGGGCAGGAAGCTCACATGGTATTCCGCCCCACGGTAGATTTCGGTCTGCCCCTTTTGGCGGCCGAAGCCCTTCACTTCGGTCACGGTCAAACCCTGGACGCCCAGCGGGGTCAGTGCCTCACGCACCTCATCGAGTTTGAAGGGCTTGATGACAGCCATCACCAGTTTCATCGCGCTTTCCGCTCCTCTACCTGAATGAGCGGAGAACCCGCTCTCTCCCTGAAGCAATCCAAAACTCATGCCAGAGAGAAAGCCCGGCTTTGCCCAAATATGCAGCGCAGCCTCAATTCCATATGTCTAAATTTTTTGCATTTGCGTTTTTTTGGTGCATTTCTAACGCACCCGCTCTGGGCTTGGTCCAAAGCTAGCCAGCCGCTAAACTACCCGGATGAAACCCTCCCCTCGCGATGTCGCGGTCTGCGTTATTGGTGCCGGGCCGGTTGGTGCAACGCTTGCCGCGAGCCTTGCCGCGGCGGGGGTCGAAACGGCCGTGGTCGACACCGCCCCCCTGCCGCCCATGGAAATGCCCGCCTTTGATGGTCGCGCCTATGCCATCGCCCTGACATCCAAGCGCCTTTTGGCGTCCAGCGGTATTTGGGACCGCCTGCCGGAAGAACCCTGCCCGATTTTCGAAATCAGGGTTTCGGATGGAAAACCGGGCGAGGGTGCTTCCCCGCTTTCACTCCATTTCGACCATGCGGCGATTGGCGATGAGCCCTTCGGCTGGATGGTCGAAGCACGTTCGCTGCGCGTTGCGCTGAATGCCCATTTGCCGCAGCTGCCCCATCTTTCGGTCTATGCCCCGGCAAGGGCCGAGGTTGTTCGCCACGAAAGTGGCGCCCGGGTGACCCTTTCCACCGGCGAGAGCTTCAACGCGCAGCTTGTGGTGGGCGCCGAAGGCCGCAATAGCCCCTTGCGCGAAGCCGCCGGTATCCGCGTTTCAAGGCTGGACTACAAATGCATGGGCATTGTCGGGTCCATCGCGCATGAAAAGCCCCACCGCAATATCGCGCTTGAGCAATTCCTGCCGCATGGTCCTTTTGCGCAACTTCCGATGCGGCCGCTGCCGGACTATCCACATGTGAGCGCTATCGTCTGGACCGATAAGACGCCCATCGCGCAGCGCTGCCTTGCCATGGATGATGCTGCTTATGGGCGGGAAATCGCGCGGCGCCTTGGCAATCATCTCGGCTGGGTCAAGCCAATCGGGCGGCGCTGGTCCTATCCGCTTTCAGCCATGCATGCGGCCCGTTACACGGATACCCGCTTGGCTTTGGTGGGCGATGCTGCCCATGGCATTCATCCCATCGCGGGTCAGGGGCTCAATCTTGGCTTCCGCGATGTCGCTGCCCTGGCCGATTTGGTGATTGAAGCGGTGCAGAAAGGCGAAGACCCGGGCAGTGCCATGCTCCTATCCCGCTATCAGGCAAAGCGCCGTCCGGATAGTTTGCTGATGTTGGGTGCCACCCATGTGCTGGAACGGTTATTCGCGAATGATATTGCCCCCATTCGCTTGGCGCGCAGGCTTGGCATAGCCGCGGTTGATCGGATGCCGCGGCTTAAGAATTTCTTTGCCCGACAGGCTATGGGGATGAATTCTTCTATCGGCAGCCTGGTTGGGGAACAGACTATTCTCGGCCGATAAGCAGGCTGAAATCTTGATTGACGCGGGCGCCAACAGGCCGCAATTGTGCTGCGCAATAATTGGAGAGAGGCCAAGTCAATGGAAATGAACCGCCGGGCTTTACTGCTGACTTCCGCCGCACTCGCGGCCAATGTCGCGAACCCCGCAACCGCTTTCGCGCAGGAACAACCGCGCCGCGGCGGGATCATGACCGTCCATTTTGCGACCGAGCAGCGCATTCTCAATCCAAGCCTGCAAGCGTCCACCGGCGTTTATATTGTTGGCGGCAAAATCCAGGAACCCTTGGTGGATCTTGATGCGGCCGGCAATCCGACCCCCTGCCTGGCGGAAGCATGGGAATCCTCCGCCGATGGGAAGACCATCACCTTCAAGCTACGGCAAGGCGTGACCTGGCATGATGGCAAGCCTTTCACCTCCGCTGACGTGCAATTCACCGCCATGGAGATGTGGAAGAAGATCCTGAATTACGGATCAACCTTGCAGCTTTTCCTGGAAGCAGTTGATACGCCTGATGCCCATACGGCGGTGTTCCGCTACAGCCGCCCCATGCCGCTCAATCTTTTGCTGCGTGCGCTGCCCGATCTTGGGTATGTTTCTGCCAAGCATATTTATGAAGGAAGCGATATTCGCCAAAACCCCGCGAATACCGCGCCCATGGGCACGGGGCCTTTCCGCTTTGTGCAATATGAACGCGGCCAATTCATCATCGCCGAACGCAACCCGAATTATTGGCGCAACAACCTTCCCTATCTGGATCGTGTCGTCTGGCGGGTTGTATCGGATCGCTCCGCGGCCGCGGCGCAGATGGAATCCGGCCAGCTCCTTTTTAGCCCCTTCTCGGCGCTTTCGATCGCCGATTTCACACGGCTTGGCCGCGACCCGCGTTTTGAGGTCACCACACGCGGCAATGAAGGGAATGCCCGGACCAATACGCTGGAATTCAACTTCCGTAATCCGATCCTGGCCGATATCCGCGTCCGCCGCGCCATCGCCCATGCGCTGGATATTCCCTTCTTCATCGAAAATTTCTTGGGCAGTTTCGCGAAGGTTGGTACCGGCCCCATTCCGACCACCTCCCCCGATTTCTATCCGGCGAATATGCCGCAATACCCCTTCAACCGCGCCCAGGCGAACCGCATGCTGGATGAAGCCGGCCATCGCCGCGGTGCGGGTGGGGTGCGCTTCACGCTGCGCCTGACGCCAGCCCCCTGGGGTGAGGATATCGCGCTATGGTCCACCTTCATTCAGCAATCCCTGAATGAAGTGGGCATCAAGGTGGAAATCATTCGCTTGGATGCCGCGGGTTTCCTCCGCACCGTCTATAATGACTGGAATTTCGATCTGGCCACCGGCTGGCATCAGTATCGCAATGATCCGGCCGTTTCGACCACGGTGTGGTACCGCTCTGGCCAGAACAAAGGCGCCCCCTGGACCAATCAATGGGGCTGGGCGGATGAGGAAACCGATCGTTTGATCGATGCCGCTGCCACTGAACTTGATCCAACCAAACGCAAATCGCTTTATGCCGACTTTGTGCGGCGGGCGAATACGGAATTGCCGCTTTGGATGCCGATCGAACAGATCTTCGTCTCGGTGATCAATAAGCGCTTGCGCAATCACTCCAATAACCCACGCTGGGCCTCTTCATCCTGGCATGATCTCTGGCTCGCCGCCTGACGCGCATCACATCTAGATGCGGGTTCTCGGTCTCGCCGCACGCAGATTGGCAGCGTCCCTTCCGACGCTGCTGATCATCCTTGCGGGCATGTTCCTGTTGCTGCAATTGGCGCCAGGCGACACGGTAGATGCGCTGATTGCGCAAATGGGTGGCGGCGGAGATGCAAATCTTGCTGAGGAGCTGCGCCGTTTCTATGGGCTGGATCTCTCCATCCCCGCGCAGCTTGGCAATTATCTGTGGCGCCTGATCCGTTTTGATCTCGGCTTTTCGGCGATCTATGGCAAGCCTGTCGCGACAGTGATCCTTGAACGGCTCCCCGCGACCTTGTTGTTGATGACAGCAGCGCTTTCCTTCGCTTTCTTCATCGGGTTGGTGCTTGGTGTCATCGCCGCCAAACGGGTTAATGGCTGGCAGGATACCGTCATTTCCACTCTGGGGCTGATCTTCTATGCCACCCCATCCTTCTGGTTCGGCTTGATGGCGATTGTGCTTTTTGCCGTGCAACTGCAATGGCTCCCCGCAGGGGGTTTTGAAGACGTCGCCTCAGGGCTGACTGGCTTTGCCCGCGCTGCCGATATCGCCGCTCATCTCGTGCTGCCCACCTTGACGCTTGGGCTGATTTTTTTGGCGATTTATCTCCGCATCATGCGCGCTTCGATGCTTGAGGTTTTGACCCTTGATTTCGTGCGCACCGCACGGGCCAAGGGCCTCGATGAAACCCGTGTGATGATCCGCCACGTCTTGCGCAATGCCATGTTGCCCATGGTGACCCTTATTGGCTTGCAGGCAGGTACCATGCTGGGTGGATCGGTCGTGGTGGAAAGCGTGTTCTCTCTCCCCGGCCTTGGTCGGTTGGCCTATGAAGCCGTGGTGCAACGGGATCTGAATACGCTGCTTGGCATCGTCTTCATTTCCGCCCTGCTGGTCATTCTGGTGAATTTCCTGGTCGATCTTCTCTATGCGCGGCTCGACCCCAGGATCGGCACCGGGGGGGCTTCCTGATGCCCGCCTTCAAGCGTTTCCTCCTTGCCTATCTGCGCAATCCCGCTGCCAGCTTCGGCCTTGTGCTGCTGATCGCCATTATCATGATGGCGCTTACCGCCGATTGGGTTTTCCCGCGTGATCCCTTGGCACTGGCCGGACGCCCCTTGCAATGGCCCGGCGCCAATGATCGCTTTCCGCTCGGGACCGATAATTCCGGCCGAGACATTGCCGCGCAGATCTTCCATGGCGCGCGGGTTTCCTTGCTGATTGGCCTGGTCGCAACCTCCATCGCGGTCACCATTGGCATCATCATTGGCGCTTTTGCCGGATATTATGGCGGCACCATTGATAATATCCTGATGCGCCTGACCGAGGCATTTCAAACCCTGCCCAATTTCCTGCTCTTGCTGGTGCTGGTTTCGATCTTCGGTTCTGAATTACCAACGGTCGTGATTGCAATCGGTGTGGTTTCCTGGCCCGCAACGGCGCGCTTGACCCGTGCCGAATTTCTGACCCTGCGCAACCGCGAATTTGTTCAGGCTTGCCGTGGGCTTGGCATGGGCGATGGGCAAATCATTTTTCGTGAAATCCTGCCGAATGCGCTACCGCCTGTGATTGTCTATGCCAGTGTCGTCATGGCTGTGGCCATCCTGCTGGAAAGCGCGCTGGCTTTTTTGCGCCTATCGGATCCCAATGTGGCGTCTTGGGGTAACCTGATCGGGCTCGGGCGCGATGTGCTTCGTGTACAATGGTATGTTTCCGCCATTCCTGGCCTCGCTATTCTATTCACCGTGCTGGCTGTTTCCTTGGTGGGCCAAGGGCTGAATGATGCGCTGAACCCCAGGCTGAAAAGCCGATGAGCACTGTCCTATCGCTGCAAGGGCTGACTGTTGCCTTACCCCGCGGCGCGGATCGGCCAGAGGCGCTGCGTGATGTTTCACTTGATCTGAAAGCGGGTGAAATCCTCTGCGTGGTTGGTGAAAGCGGTTCCGGTAAATCCATGACGGCAAGCGCGGTGATGCGATTACTGCCGCCCAATGTCACCATTACCGGCGGGTCCATTTCCTTCGAAGGGCAGGATTTGGCGCGCGCTGATGAAGCCACCATGCGCGCATTACGCGGATCGCGCATTGCCATGGTCTTCCAGGAACCGATGACAGCGCTCAACCCGCTGCGCAGCATCGGGGATCAGATTGGCGAAACATTTCGCATCCATACTTCCCTCACCAATGCCGAAATTGAGGAGCGGGTCCTGGCATTACTATCGGAAGTGCGCATTCCGGATCCAGCCCGTGCGGCACGTGCCTTTCCACATGAACTTTCCGGCGGGCAACGCCAACGCGCCATGATTGCCATGGCATTGGCGCTCGACCCCGTGGTGCTGATTGCTGATGAGCCGACAACGGCGCTTGATGTCACGACCCAGGCACAAATCCTGACACTGATCCGCGACCTGCAACGGCGTAAGGGTACGGCCGTTCTCTTTATCACCCATGATTTCGGCGTCGTGGCGGAAATCGCTGATCGGGTTGCCGTCATGCAGCATGGGCTGGTGGTGGAACAAGGCCTCGCGGCGGATGTGCTGCACAAGCCGCAGCACAGCTACACCAAAGCACTGATCGCGGCCGTGCCACCGCTCAAGGCACCGCCGCCGCGCGCCATTTCAACGGATTCCATTCTTGTCCTGGAAGGCGTCAACAAAACCTACCGCACCGGCGGGCTGCTGCGGCGCAATCGGCGAGAAACGCATGCGGTGCGCGACGTGACACTTGCGCTCCCCAAGGGTGGCACCCTAGGGGTGGTGGGGGAATCTGGCTCTGGCAAGTCAACGCTCGCCCGCTGCATCATGCGCTTGATCCAGCCCGATAGCGGTAGGATTCGCCTTGGGGACACGGATCTTCTGAGCCTCTCGAAACAGTCGTCACGCCAGGCGGCGCGGCGCATTCAAATGGTTTTTCAAGACCCCTATGCGTCCCTGAATCCGCGCCGGCGCGCTGGCGAATTGGTCGCGCAAGGCCCCATGATTCATGGCGTACCGCGCGCACAAGCCCTGGCGCAGGCACGCAAATTGTTCAGTCTGGTTGGGCTTGATCCAGCGGCCATGGAACGCTTTCCGCATGAATTTTCCGGAGGGCAACGTCAGCGCATCGGTTTGGCGCGCGCCTTGGCGCTGGAACCCGAAATATTAGTGGCCGATGAACCCGTCTCGGCGCTGGATGTTTCCGTCCAGGCCCAGGTGCTGCACTTATTGGCGGAATTGCGTGAACGCCTGGGGCTTTCACTGGTTTTCATCACGCATGATCTGCGCGTGGCGGCACAGGTCTGCGATCTGGTCGCCGTGATGAAGGATGGCGTTGTCGTTGAACACGGCCCCATTGCCGAGGTGTTTGAAACGCCGCGCCATGCCTACACAAAGGCGCTGCTCAATTCCGTCCCCGGGCGCAGTTTTGGCTTGGCTACCCCGGACATCCCCGGCACATCTTGAAGCCACAGCCTAGCGCAGGATGGAACGCGCCAGGGCCGCGCATTCAAGCCTCGGGCTTCTGCCGCGTGCGCAGCATGACGACCCCCATAATCAAGGCAGGCAGCCCAGCGACAGCGAAGCCAAGCCCATAACTGCCCGTCAACGCCAGCAGCGCGGCATAAATCACTGGCAACAAAAACGCGCCGATCTGGCCGAAAGATAGCACCCCACCAGTGGAAGCAGCCCGCGTGCCCGGTGGCGCCAAACGGGCGGCTTCGGATAACAACACGCCGTGCCAGGACATCGCTGTCAGGCTCATGCCGGTTGCAATCGCCCCGATCATCCAGGGCGACCACGCCGTCTGATAGAAAGCCATGGCCACCGCGCTGGCAGCCATACCAAGCGAAAGCCCTGCCATCACCTTGCGCGGCGCAACCCGACCACTGCTCAGCCAGCCCCAGAAAATGCGCCCTGGCACAGCAACGGTCATGGCGACGGAAAACATTATGCCAGCCGTCGTCAGATCATAATCGAGCGATGTCAGATAAACGACGTAATAGCTGGTAAAGACGGTCTGCGCCCCGTTGAAGGCAAAGCAGGCAAAAGACAGATCGCGCAGCGCCTTGATTTTCAGGACCGAGGTCAGCGTGGTGCGAAAATCAGAAAGGCGAAAGCTGCGGCTTGGGATCCGGTCTGAGTCAAATTCCGCGCGCCAAGGCTGCAGAAACAGCGCAAAGACGAAGCAAGCAAATGCGCCAATCAGGAGGGTAGCGCGCCATCCCGCAAGGTCAGTCAAGTAAGGTCCGAGCAGCCCTGCCAGTAATAGCCCAGCCGGCACGGCGGTTTGCTTGATTGAAAAGACCAAGGGTGCCTGCTTCGGCGGCGAATAACGCCCCAGCAGATGCGAACTCGCCGGTGTCGACATCGCAGCACCACCGCCACCAATAACGGCCGAGAGCAAAAACAGCATCAGCGGGCCCGCGGAGGCAAAGGCCAGGCCCAAGGCCAGGAAGACCAAGGCCACCTGGCTCATGCGGAGCGCGCCGTGACGCAGAATGAAACTGCCGCAGCCCAACTGAAACATCAGCGCTGCGAAGGCCGCCGCCCCGACATAGATACCCAAAAGTGAGGCATCGATCCCCAGGTCATCGATGATTGCGGGCGCAATGACCGGCGGTAAAGTCCGCCCGAGCGAGGCGAAGGTCTGCTGCACGAACATCGCCCCCAGTGCCAGGAGCAATAGTTTCTGGGGCGAATCAGCGCGCATCCCGGCCGGCGGGCTCCTCTACGGGGGTCGATGGGGGAAAAGCCTAGGCGCGAAGCGGCCGGCGGGGAAGCCACCTCCATCACGCGGAGACTAGGTTTCAGCACATGGCTGTCATGCGCGCCGCCCAGCTTGGGCAGCCCTCAATCCTCGGCTTCCGCATAGGGGTTGCGGGTGGAGCGTAGCTGCAGGCGAATGGGCACGCCCGGCATGGTGAAATGCTCCCGGAAGGAATTCACCAAATACCGCCGATAATCCTCGGGCAATTCCTCAGCACGCGCGCCAAAAATGACAATGGTCGGCGGCCGTGCCTTGGGCATGGTTGCGTAACGCAGCTTGATCCGCCGCCCATCGACCAAAGGCGGCTGGTGGCGTGTCAAAGCCGCTTCAAACCAACGATTGAGCTCGCCCGTCGGCAGGCGGCGGTTCCATTGGAAATGCGCGGCGCGGACCGCTGGCATCAGCTTATCGACACCACGTCCCGTCGCGGCGGAAAGCGGCACCACTGTTACACCCTTGGATTGGGCGAGTGAGGTCATCAAGGCATCTTCAACCCGCCGACGCGCAGCATTGCGGTCTTCCACCGCATCCCATTTATTGAGCGCGATCACCAGGGCACGGCCTTCGCGTTCGGCCAGCCGCGCAATGCGCAGATCCTGCTCATCCATGCCAAGCAAGGCATCCAGCACCAGAACAACGACTTCCGCTTCCTTGAGTGCCGCCAGGGTGGAAGCCACCGACATCTGCTCAAGCACTTCCTGGACCCGCGCCTTTTTGCGCATGCCCGCGGTATCAACCAGCCGCACCTCGCCACCAGTGGCATCGCGCCATTGCACGGCCACCGCATCGCGGGTCAGGCCAGGCTCCGGCCCCGTAATCATCCGGTCCTCACCCAAAAGCGCATTCAGCAAGGTGGATTTGCCGGCATTGGGTCGCCCGACAATCGCCAGGCGCAGCGGACGGGTATCGCTGCTTTCTTCCGCATCCTCCTCCGGGACGGGGCCAAGCTGCGCGGCGATTTGATCATGCAAATTGCCAAACCCATCGCCATGTTCAGAACTGACCGGGATGGGATCACCAAGCCCCAATTCAAAGGCTTCCATGGCAGCGGTCACGCCAGCTCGGCCTTCGGCCTTATTGGCCACCACCAAAACCGGCACGCGCATGCGGCGCAGCCATGCGGCAAAGGCGCGATCAGAAGGGGTGATACCGGCTCGCGCATCCATCACGAACAAAACCAACGCGGCGCCACGCAGTGCTGCTTCAGAACTGGCGCGCATCCGCCCCGGCACCGTATCGGGCGGCGCTTCCTCAAGCCCTGCGGTATCCACCAGCGTTACATCGCGCCCGGCGATCCGCGCCTCTACTTCCTTTCGGTCACGCGTGACACCTGGCGTGTCATGCACCAACGCGATGCGCCGCTGCGCCAGGCGGTTGAACAGCGTCGATTTACCGACATTGGGCCGCCCAAGAATGACAATGACTGGCTTCATGGGGTCGTCGCGTAACGCGGTCACCCTTCCGCCGTAAAGGCAACCAGATTGCCATCCTCAGTCGCCAGGATCAGTCGCCCGCCCACAATCATCATCGGCAAGGCCAGCGGGGCCGATAGGCGCTGCCGGCCCATGATCTCGCCATTCATCGGGTTCACGGAAACCAATTCGGCCTTGCTGGTGCCAACCAGCAAACGCCCGCCCGCCAGGATCGGTGATGACAATTGCACCGGCTCACGCGGGCGTCCTTCGGTCGCGGCTGGGCGCAAGGAAACAGCCCAGCGCGCTTGGCCGGTCTCGCCATGCAGGGCAGCCACTTCGCCCATATCGGTCACGCCAAAAAGCCAGCCACCGGCCAGCCAGGGCATTTCGGTGCCGCCAAATTCGCGTTCCCAAATGCGGCGCCCGGTGCGCAGATCGATGGAAACGCCAACGCCGCCCATGCCAATCGCCATCACGCGCCCGGATGCGATCACCGGCGCGGCACGCACACTGGCAACATCGGCCAAGCTACCGCCACCGGCTGCCGCCAAGCTATCGCTCCAGATCACGCGGCCATCATTGACCCGGAAGGCCAGGATTTCACCGGACGGAAAACCAGCCACCACGGTATCGCCAGCAATGGCAGGCGGCGGCAAGCCAAGCGGCACGGTCAGGATGGGCTGAGCGCGATATTGCCAAAGCTGCCGGCCATCTTCGGCGGAAAGCGCCAAAATCTGGCTTTCCAGCGTGGTGATGAAAATGCGCCCATTGGCAATCGCCGGCGCCCCGCGTGTTGGGGCGGGCAAACGCACACGCCATTTGACCTTGCCGTCATTCGCAGCCAAGGCCAGCAATTCGGAAAGGCCGGTTGCGACGAAAACCGTATCGCCTTCAACCGCTACACCCGCGCCAAGGCCGCTGCCGCGCTCATCTTCAGGACGCGTGTCCTGGCGCCAACGCCGCGAACCATTGCTGGCGTCAAAAGCCGAAACCTCACCATCCGCATCTGCGATGAAGATCGTATCCGCCGAGGCCACTGGCCCAGCCGTGACCCGCCGGCGATAGGCCGAACCGGAACCAAAGCTGCTGCTCCAGGCTTGGCGCAATTGCGTCCCGAAGGCGAGGTGACCGCCGCCATGCGGAGCCTCGCCCCCCAATTGGGGCCAAGTGCTGCGCGATGTCGGTGTGGGCAGGCTAATGGTCAGGGTGCGCGCTTCTGCATCCGCTTCAACGGACCGATCGGGCAGGGTCAGCACGGGCTTACGCTCGCCCGTGATTTTCACCCGCCTTTCGCCGAAAATTTCGTCCAGGGTTTCACACCCTGCAAGCAGCCCAGCACTGCCAAGCAGCCAGCCGCGTCGCGTCAAATTCCGCTGCATCATCCTTCAAGCCCCATGGCCAGACGCTGCGCCCTTTCGCGCACCCCACGCGGGGCCGTTACATCGGCGGCCAAAGCCAAAAAGGCTTGGCGCGCTTCTTCCCTGCGTCCGCTACGCAGCACAATCAGCGCCGCGATTTCACGCGCTGATGCATTCCAGGCCGAATCAGGGCGCGTCAACGGTGTGATGCGCGCGGTCAGCAAGGCTGGGTCCGCCTGATCCAAAGACCGCATGACCCACAGCAAGGACGCCAGATCACGATAGAGCGGATCCGCATCCTTATCGCTCGCCAACGCCTCATAAAGACGCAGCGCTTCCGCTTGCTCGCCGGTTTCGGCCTTCAGCGCTGCGGCACGCAGGCGGGCGATATCGCGATAACCGCTGGGGGCAGACCGCGCCACCTCCTCAAACCTTTGGGCCATCGCCTTCAAATCGGCGCCTTCGGCTTCCGTGGCGCGATGCGCGGCCATATAGGCGATACCGGCGCGCTCAGCTTCCCGGGCCTGATACCAGCGCCACCCCTGAAAGCCGCCAACCCCGGCCAAGACCACCAGCAAAAGGGCAGCAAAAAGCCCGCCATATCGGGCCCAAAGGCGTTTGGCGCGCTCGGCGCGGAGATCTTCCTCGACCTCATCAAAAATATCGGGCAAGGCGGTCCTCGATCTTCATCGTCGTGTCAGCGCAGGGCTAAGCCGTTCCGGCGCGGCGGTCAAACATCGAAATTTCCCAGCCCTACCCCGGCTTGGTAACTATTTAATGATAAAATTTGCATTTCATTAATCTTTATGGCCTCTGATGCCCTATGCGCCAAGTTCGGGTCCTTACCGCCGCCCTGATCTTCCTCGCCGGATGCGAATCCGTGGGTGCGCCCGGGGCACCGCTTGTCGCGATTCCGGCCGCCGTGGAAGGGGTTTCGCTCGTCACGCTCCAGCGTGGGGTGGGCGATACCGCAGTCTCCCTTCTGACTGGGGAAGACTGTTCTTATGTCAGGCTTGCTCGGGGGCAGACATATTGCGCTTCCAATGCCCCGCCGCCGGCCCAGCCCCTTTGCACACGCAGCCTCGGCAAGGTCGATTGCTGGACCACACCACCGGTGGCGAGCCCCGCCTATCATGACGTGCGCGATGGCCCCTATGAATTGACCGTGGAACAGGAACGCAATCGCACAGCCCGCTGGCCCAAGCTGTTCTAATCGGCGGTCCAGCCGCCATCCACCAGCAGGGCAGAACCCGTCATCAAGGCGCCGGCATCGCTGGCGAGCAGCAGTAGCGCCCCCATCAGATCTTCCACCTGGCCCACGCGGCCAAGCTTGATCTTGGCTTCCACCTGTTCGCGAAAGCCAGGCACAGCCAGGAAGGGTTTTGTGAGTGGCGTTTCGATGAAGGTGGGGCAGAGCGTATTCACGCGAATGCCATGCGGCGCCAATTCCACCGCCATGGCCTTGGTCAGCCCCTCAATCGCCCATTTGGAAGCACAATAGATCGTCCGATTGGGCGCGCCGACATGGCCCATTTGCGATGAGACATTGATGATGGAACCGGGGCGCTTTTCCGCCAGCAGCCGCTTGGTCACTTGCTGCGCCAGGAAAAACACCGCCCGGACATTGAGCCCCATCACGACGTCAAAATCATCCACCGTCACTTCGGTGAAGGGTTTCGGGCGGTTCGTGCCGGCATTGTTCACCAGAATATCGAAGGGCGCGGCTGCCGTGATGGCGGCTTCAGTCGCCGCCAGATCATTCACATCCAAGGCCATAGCCTCTGCCGCACCGCCCTTGGCGCGAATGGCGGCGGCGGCGGCCTCAATCTCATTGGCGCTGCGGGCCAGCAGGGTCACATGCGCGCCCTGATCAGCAAGCGCGGCAGCGGCAGCAAGGCCAATGCCGCGGCCGGCGCCCGTTACCAGCGCGCGGCGGCCATCAAGGCGAAAGGAAGGGGTGCGGGGCAGATCCATGTTGGCAATTCCTGAAGCGTCGTTGTCGCTGCTATCACAAGCCCAGCGCGGCGCGCCAATCCGCGAAGCGCACCAGCCGCACACCCTGCCGACATGCGGCGCCAATCTCGGCGGCGCTTGGAAAGCCGCAATAGGGCTGAACGGGCGGTGAGGCGCCTTTAGCCTTGCCTTGCGCCAGCGCGCGCAACACGTCGCTGATCATTGGCAAGGCCGCGTCATGCAGTAACCGCGCGGCGGTGGAAGCGGAAACCCCCGGCGGAAGAGCCTGGGCGCCTTGTGCCAGCACTTCTCCGCCATCAATGCGCGCGGCGATACAGTGGATGCTGACACCCATCGCCCCCGGTCCTTCCTGCAATGCCCAAAAGGTCGGGATGGGGCCGCGATGGCGCGGCAGCAATGATGGGTGGATATTCACGCCCCCCAGCGGCGCAAAGGCCAGCGTTTCCAGGCTGAAAATCTGATCGAAATGAAAGGAGAGGATCACATCAGGCCGCGCGGCCTGTAACGCCGCGTGGCAGGCTGCGCCATTCACGTCTTCGATTTCTGTCAGCGCAATGCCGCGCGCGCGCGCCACATCCGCCAAGCCTTTCCGCCCGCGCAAGCGCGCCACCAGGGCAGGCAGGACGAAATTGACGACCAGATAGGGCAGAAACCGCAAACCCGAGCGTCGCATATGCCGCCAGAATTGCCCGAAAGCGCCACCCGCTGCGGCGCGATAGGGCTTGGACCGGCCAATCAGTACCAGCTCTGCCGCATGCGCCTCAACAAAGGCGCGCACCGCAGCATGGCTCGCGAGGCTTTCCAGCGTAAACAGCGCGATGCGAAGTGGCGGCGCGTCACTCACCCGCAGCGCCGCCCGCCTTCAATCGGCTGCCGTCGCATAAGGAATATTGCGCCCACCATAGCGGCGCACGCGGATATTCGCCTGCTCCGCATGGCCCGCGAAACCTTCCAGCATGCAAAGCCGCGAACAATATTCCCCGATCATGGCGGAGGCCTCATCCGTCAGTACGCGCTGATAGGTGCAGGTCTTCATGAATTTGCCGACCCATAGCCCGCCCGTATAGCGCGCCGATTTTTTGGTGGGCAAAGTGTGATTGGTGCCAATCACCTTATCGCCAAAGGAAACATTGGTGCGGGGCCCCAAAAACAACGCGCCGTAATTTGTCATGTGTTGCAGGAAGTAATCCGGATCGCGCGTCATCACCTGCACATGCTCGGACGCAATGCGATCAGCTTCCGCCACCATTTCATCTTCACTGTCGCAGATGATGACCTCGCCATAATCTTCCCAGGCTTTGCGCGCGATGGCGGCCGTGGGCAGGATACCCAGCAGGCGCTCAACCTCCGCCATGGTCTCGCGCGCCAGTTTTTCCGAAGTGGTCAGCAGCACCGCCGGTGAATTCGGGCCGTGTTCCGCCTGCCCCAAAAGATCGGTGGCGCAAATCTCCGCATCCACGGTTTCATCGGCGATGATCAGCGTCTCGGTGGGGCCGGCGAAAAGATCAATGCCGACGCGCCCGTAAAGCTGGCGCTTGGCTTCCGCGACAAAGGCATTGCCGGGGCCGACCAGCATATCCACGGGTGCGATGCTTTCCGTGCCCAGCGCCATGGCGCCCACCGCCTGAATGCCGCCCAGGCAATAGATCTCATCCGCGCCGGCCAGATGCTGCGCGGCCACAATGGCGGGCGCTGGCCGGCCTTCAAACGGTGGCGCGCAGGTGATGATGCGCTTGCAGCCTGCAACCTTCGCCGTCACCACCGACATATGGGCAGAAGCGAGCAGCGGATATTTGCCGCCCGGCACATAGCAGCCGACGGAATTCACCGGGATATTGCGATGGCCCAGCACCACACCGGGCAGGGTTTCCACCTCAATATCGCGCAAGGCCGCCTTTTGATGCTCGGCGAAATTGCGGACCTGGGCCTGCGCAAAGCGGATATCTTCCAGATCACGCGGCGTGAGTTGATCCAGGCAGGCCTGGATCTCGCCCTCACTCAGGCGGAAATTCTGCCGGTCCCATTTGTCGAAGCGGATGGAAAGCTCGCGCACCGCGGCATCACCGCGCGTCTTGATATCGGCCAGGATGTTTTCGACCGTCGCGCGCACCTTGGCGTCATCTTCCGCCACCGCATCCGCATCCCGCCCCCGCTTCAGAAAACGCGCCATGTCCTATCCCTTTCCGGCTTCTGGCCTGTGCTTGAAGCCCCGCAGAACAGGCGTCAAGCACCCGGTTTGACCGAGCGGCCTAACGGGGGAAGTATTCCCCCATGAACCCAGCCGAATTGCTCGCCCCCATTGTGGGGCCGAAGAATTGCCTCATTGAGGATGCCGATATCGCCCCCTATGCGGTGGATTGGCGCGGAACCTATCGCGGCACGCCGCGCGCCGTGCTGCGCCCGGGCTCGGTGGAGGAGGTTTCGGCCGCTGTCCGCGCCTGCGCCGCGGCGGGGCTGGCCATTGTGCCGGCTGGCGGGCGCACCGGGCTTTGTGGCGGGCGGTGGTGCAGGATAACGGCCCACCAGCAGTGGTGAAGAGCCTGGAGCACCTGAACCGCATCCGCGATGTGGATGCGAAGGATTTTTCGCTCGTCGCAGAAGCGGGCTGCATCATCCAGAATGTACAAGAAGCGGCAGCGGCGGCAGGGCGGCTTTTCCCGCTTTCCTGGGGCGCGCAGGGCTCGGCCATGGTGGGTGGCGCGCTTTCCACCAATGCGGGCGGCATTCGCACCATTCGCTGGGGCAATGCGCGCGATCTGGTGCTGGGGCTTGAAGTGGTGCTGCCCGATGGGCGCGTGCTGAATGATCTGCGCCGCGTGCGCAAGGATAATAGCGGCTATGCCTTGCGCCACTTATTCCTGGGTGGGGAAGGCACGCTTGGCATCATCACGGCGGCCGCGCTGCGCCTGGTGCCGGCGCTCAAGCGCGTGGAGACCGCCTTTGTCGCGGTGCCATCGCCCGATGCGGCGCTATCCCTGCTGTCGCGCATGTTGGAATCGGGCGCGGATGTGATTGCCTTTGAATTGATCCGCAAGGAATGCATGCAGGTGGTGGAACGCCATGGGCTGCGCACGCGCATGCCGATGGCACTCGAAAGCCCCTGGTATGTCATGGTGGAAATCGCCGCCGCGCATCCGGCCGTGCCGCTCAAGGAAATGCTGGAAGATACTTTGGCGGAAGCGGCCGAAGCCGGCGATTGCACCGATGCCGTGCTGGCCGCCAATGAGGATCAGCGCGCCGGCTTTTGGCGCATCCGGGAAGACTACCCGGATTGCCAGCGCCGCAACGGGCCTTATGTCGGCACCGATACCGCCGTGCCGGTTTCCTCCGTGCCGCGCTTCCTCGCGCGCGTCGAAAAGGAATTAGTGGCGCGCTGGCCGGAAGGCGAGTTGTTCATGATCGGCCATGCCGGGGATGGGAATATCCATCTGGGCATGGGGGCGCCCAAGGGCATGGAATACAAGGATTGGGTATCCCGCGCGGCAGGCCTGGAATCCCTGGTGAACGAGATTGCGGTGGAAATGGGCGGCAGCTTCAGCGCCGAACATGGCATTGGCCAATCCAAGCGCCACGCCATGGCATCGCTGAAGGACCCGGTGGCGCTGGATGTGATGCGCGCCATCAAGGGCGCTATCGACCCCGATAGCCTGATGAACCCCGGCAAGATGCTGCCGGGGTAATCACCGGAAGCTTAGGCGACCCTGGTTCCCAGGGCCGCCAGGCCCGGTGCGCCCGATCAGGCGTCAGCCGCTTCCGGCTGAATGGGGGCCGCGGCCAAGTCGATTCCGATATCGGCCATGAGTTCAAGGCCCTGGCGCGTGCGCTGGATGCGCACGACACGATGGTCCTTCTTGTCCCGCAAGCGCTTGATCAGCTTGGAGTGCTCAAGATTATCCAAGGACCGCGAAATTGCCGGGGCGGAGACAAATAACCGCGTGGCGAGGTTTTTCACCGTCTGCGGCTCCTCCTCACCATAGACCACCACCAGAATGCCCATTTTCAGGGTGTTCAGGCGGGCCGCGCGCAATTTCGGGTTAACGATCAGCGCGAGGCGCCAATCCATCTTGCCCACTGCTTCGACCGGTTCCGCTGCGACATTCATTTCCCGACTCCTGTCCGTGTCTAACTTCCAATCAGCACAAATGGCCGAAACAGCCATCACGAATACTCAAACATATGCCAAATTTTACTACTTTACCCTTATATAATTTAGGAAGTTACAGTAATTTTTGGCATAACGGTTATATTTACCTGGTCCATTTATCTCTATTTCGGATTTAAATACAATATAAAAAAACATTATTCTCATATTTAAGTTCGATTTTTGTCTATTATTATCAATGGTATGATATGATTTTTGAAATGATATTATATCAACCATGATAATACACCAACAACCGATGTAATTACTAATATTTCTATAAATTTTTGTACTATTCACCTTTTATTGCATCTGAAGCAATACTTAAGTCAAGAAAATTATGCGTGTGGTCATATGGATGTGAAGGCGCCCCCACGGGCATCCTGGCCGCATGACACGCACTATCAAACCAGGCCCCCAGAACCCGTCCCCCCGCTCATCCCGACTGGAAGCGCAACAGCACCTGCTGCGCCACCTGGACGCCTGGCTGGTGCGCCGCGATGTCAAAAAGCGCACCCTGGCAGCACAATTGGAAATTTCTGAAAGCGTTCTGTCACGCTACTTATCGGGCGATACCATCATGCCCCTCGGCGCCCTGGCGCAGATAGCTGCCTTTTTGAATGTTCCGCCCAGCGCCCTGCTAAGCCCGCCCCCGGCGAAGGAATTGGGCCCGCTTTTCGAAGAAACCTGCACCGAAATGGCGCGGATCGGCCCTGATCATTGGGGCAAACTACTCGAAATAGCCCGCGTGGTTTATTCCGCCGAAACGTGAATTTTGCACCTGACGCAAGCAATACCGCTTCGTCACTTGCACTATATGCATATATCTTGATCTGATTGGTCAGAAATTGCGCCACCCGCGCAGCTTTATGGCCGCGCTACCCCTGAAGCTGGACGGCAAAGCAACGGCGGGGGGCCTGCGCCTTCCAGCAACCCAGGCCCCCAGGCTTGGCCGCTAGCCCAAAAAGGCCCCGCCATTCACGTGAAGGGTCTGCCCCGTAATGTAGCCACCTTCCGGCCCTGACAGCATGCGGACCACCGCAGCGATTTCGGCGACACTCGCCTTCCGCCTGAGCGGAATCCCCGAATCGCCCAAGCTATTCGGCATCGGCCCGGCCGAAAGGCCACGGGTGGTATCCACCGCGCCCGGCGCCACGCAATTGGCCCGGATGCCATGGGGGGCCAATTCCACCGCCAAGGCGCGCATCAAGCCCTCAAGCCCCGCCTTTGAGGCCGAGACATGCGCCCGATTGGGCGTCCCCACATGCGTCGATATGCCCGAAAGCCCAATGATGGACCCGCCGCCGCGCGCAATCATTTGCGGCACGATCGCCTGAGTAACAATAAAGGCGCCATCCAAGGCCACGGACAGAATCTCGCGCCACTCCGCCAGCGACATGTCCAGGAATTTTGTCTGCCGCCGCAAACCGGCATTGGTCACCAGGATATCCACCCCGCCAAAAGCCTCGGCAGCGGCGGCAGCCATGCGCGCCACTTCATCGGGCTTTGAAATATCGGCCAGGTACGCCAAGGCGCGCCCGCCCGCGGCGGTGATTTCATCGGCAACAGCCTTGATGGCGGATTCATCTGAACGGCCATTCACCACCACCGCAGCACCATCGGCCGCAAGCGTAAGCGCAATGGCGCGGCCGATATTCTTGCCGGCGCCGGTAACCAGGGCAGTCTTGCCTTCAAGCGGGCGGGTCATGCTGAAATCTCCGTTATCATGCAGCCATGTAACGGCGCATGGCCGCCCTGGCCAAGGCCCCCGACGCCGGATTTGCCGAGCGCCCTGCCCGTGATTAGTCTTACAGCCCCAAGCGCATATCGGTTCTGCCTGCCCCGCAAAAGGACAGGCTGGCCATTGGACGCAGGGGCTCAAGAATGACGGCGCAGTTTCCTCGCGATGAGGCGGGGCTGGCCGGGGCAAAGAAGGTCAAAGGCGGAAGCATATGTTGGTAATCTCGGAACAAGGCGTTGGCCATATCATCGAAGCTTGGCTGAAGCGTTTCAACGAAGCGCTCATGGCTGGGGATGCGGCGCAACTCGGCGCGCTTTTCCGCGAAGACAGTCATTGGCGCGACATTGTCTCCCTCGGGCGCAGGATCCGGACCGTGAGCGGGCGCGCCGCCCTTGCGCACGAAATCATTCTTGCCGCGAAGAGTGCTGGCGGGCGTGATTTCGCCATCGATACCGAACGCCACCCGCCGCGTATCGTGGAACGCGCCGGCGAGGAAACCATCGAAGCGATCCTGCGCTTCGAAACCAAGCTCGGCACCGGTGCGGCGCTGCTGCGCCTGAAGCGCGCAGAAGCAGCGGGCGAATCCCCCATTGCCTGGGTGCTGACGACGGCCTTGGAAAGCCTGAACGGCTATGATCTGGATACAATGCGTGAAGCGCGCGAAGAGCCCGCTTTTGAACGCGAATTCAACGGCCCGAATTGGCTCGACAAACGCAAGGCTTCACAAAAATATGAAGACCGCGACCCAGCGGTGCTCATCGTGGGTGGTGGCCATGCCGGCATCACTGCCGCCGCCTATCTGCGCGCCCTGAATGTGGATACGCTGATCGTGGATCGCATGGCGCGGGTCGGCGACAATTGGCGGCTGCGCTATCACGGGCTGAAGCTGCACAATCAGGTGCACAGCAACCACCTGCCCTTCCTGTCTTTCCCGAAGACCTGGCCGAAATACATCCCGAAAGACAAGATCGCCAATTGGCTCGAATTCTATGTCGAAGCCATGGAGGTTGATTTCTGGACCAAAACAAATTTCGAAGGCGCGCAATATGATGAAAAGGCCGGCTGCTGGAATGCGCGGCTGAAACTTGCCGATGGCAGTGAACGCATCATGCGCCCGCGCCATATCATCATGGCCACCAGCGTCAGCGGCACACCCAATATTCCCAAAATCCCCACGCTTGATCGGTTCAAGGGCAAGGTCGTGCATTCCTCCGGCTTCAAGAATGGCGCGGAATGGAAGGACAAGCCGGTTTATGTCTTCGGCACCGGCACCAGCGCGCATGATATTGCGCAGGATCTGCATGGCAGTGGCGCCAAAGTCACCATCGTGCAGCGCAGCCCGACACTGGTGGTGAATGTTGAACCCAGCGCGCAGCTTTATGATGGCGTCTATTACGGCAAAGGGCCGTCACTGGATGATCGCGACCTGATCAATGTCTCCTTCCCGCTGGAAGTGATGAAGCAGGCGCATAAGATCCTGACGGACAAGACCCGGGAATTGGATAAGCCCCTGCTGGATGGTTTGGAAAAAGTCGGCTTCCGCTTGGAATTTGGCGATAATGGCACCGGCTGGCCGCTGAAATACCGTTCACGCGGCGGCGGCTATTACTTCAATGTCGGTTGTTCCGAATTGCTGGTGCGCGGCGAAGTTGGGCTGATCCAGTATCACGATATCGCCGAATTCAACGCCAATGGCATCCAGATGAAGGATGGCCGCCAATTGCCGGCCGAACTCATGGTACTCGCCACCGGCTATAAGGGCCAGGATCATCTGGTGCGTGGTCTTTTTGGCGATGCGGTGGCGGATCGCGTCGGCAAGGTCTGGGGCTTTGACGATGCCGATCAGGAATTGCGGAACATGTGGATGGAAACGCCGCAACCTGGGCTCTGGTTCACGGGCGGGTCTTTCGCGCAATGCCGCATGTATTCGAAATACCTTGGCATGCAGATCAAAGCGCGCGAAGTCGGGCTGATCTGATCACTGCGGGCGTTGCGTGGCTTGGCGGCGCAACGCCCACATCAATGATGCCGCGAAGGCTGCCAATAGCAGCCAGAAAACCGTGAGCGTATTGGCCGCCCCGAAAGCATCCATGGCGAAGCCCGCCATCAGCGGCGGGAGGCAAAAGCCGATATGCGCCACCAGAAATACGCCGGCGGCGGCGCGGGCCCGGTCATTGCCCGCGATTTCGGATACACCCGCCAACGCCCCGATATAGAGAAACCCGTAAGCCGCGCTGCCCACCATGGCACCGCCCACCAATAAGGCGGGCAAGTTGGCCTGCAGCGTGCCCCACATCACCAGCCCGGCGCCAATCACCAAAACCGGCAGCCCCATCAATACCAAACGGCGCGCGGCGACCTTCGCCATCATCTGCTGCACCGCCGCGCCGACCAAAATCATGAAACACACGGCAAGCGGGCCCAGGCGCGGATAGCCTGCCGCGGTCAAAGCGGTGGGCACCGCGGTAATCACCGTGCCCGTCACCGCCCAGGCGGCCAGCATGCTCAAGGATAAGGGCAAGGTGCCGCGTGGAAAGCGCGGCATGCGTAGCCAGGCAACAGCGCTTGGGGTTTTGGTCTCCGGCAGGCGCAACACCAGCAGGAAAAGCGCGGCCAGCGCCGTGATATGGAACCAGAAAGTCAGAGGCGGCTCCCCAGGCCCCAAAATCGCCAAAGCCGTCATGGTGGCGATGCCGCCAGCCGCAAAGCCGCTGGCACTGGCCAGCGTGGTGACGCGCGCAGCACGGCGGCCAGCATCCGGCCCCGCCGCCAATTCGGCCGCCCAGGCGGTAGCGCCGCCCGCCAACAACCCCACGGCCAGCCCCTGCATGCCCCGCGCAAAGGCCAAGGCGGCCAGCCCCGGTTGGAAGACCAGCGCAATGGTGCCGCAAACGGTCAAGGCAAGCGCCATCAATAGGCAGGGTTTGCGCCCGATCCGGTCCGACATGCCGCCCAGCAAGGGCGCTGAGATCACCGCTGTCGCAGCATAGGTAATGAAGGCCGCCGAAAGCCCGCCTGCCCCTTGCCCGTCCCGCGCCGCATATTCGGTGAAAAGCGGCATGGCCAAGGTGGTGGAAAACCCGATGGTGAAGACCGCCGCGCCGATTACCAGGATACCAAAGGCAGAAACCACGCTGGGCGCTCCGATCATCAAACCCATGTTCCGTTCGGGCGCCCAGCGCGTCAATGCAGCGTTTCACGGCGGGGGCCTTCCATGGTAATGACAAATTATGGCCCCTGCTCCGGCCGCATCTTCGCGCCGCCGCGCCGCGCCCCCCCGCGCCCCGGCGAAGGAAGATCCCGGCCCGCGTCTTTCAGGCCCCCCCTCACGCCGCGCCGCACTTCCGCGACGCTCCTGGCGCTGGCTGCGCTTTGGCTTTTTGCTTGGGCTTTGGGGCTTGGTCGTGGGCGGCCTGCTGCTGCTGCTGCTCAGCCTCGACTTGCCGCGCCCCGAGGCAGCGCTGGCGACAACCAGACGTCCCTCGACCACGCTGCTCGCATCAGATGGCCGCTTGATTGCGACCAATGGCGATCTCTATGGGGAAACACTGCGCTTGCGGGATATGCCAGCCCATCTGCCCGCGGCCTTCATGGCGATCGAAGATCGGCGCTTTCGCGAACATTTGGGCATTGATGTGATAGGGCTGCTCCGCGCGGCCTACGCCAATATGACCTCGGGCCGGGTTGTGCAGGGCGGATCAACACTGACCCAGCAATTGGCCAAAAACCTTTTCCTGACCCCGGAACGCAGCCTGAAGCGCAAGGCACAGGAAGCGCTTTTGGCGCTTTGGTTGGAAAGGCGGTTCACCAAGGATGAATTGCTCGAGATTTATTTGAACCGCGTCTATCTGGGTGCGGGCACTTATGGGGTGGATGCGGCGGCGCGGCTTTACTTTGGTGTTTCCGCACGGCGCGTCACGCCGGGGCAGGCCGCGGTGCTGGCCGGGCTCCCCAAGGCGCCGTCGCGTATCAACCCGCGCGTCAATCAAACCGCAGCCTTGACCCGTGCGCTGGAAGTGCTGGGCGCCATGGCGGATACCGGCGCCTTGAGTGCTACCGAGGCATCGCGCGCGGCCGAGAGCATCCGCTTCACCCTGACGCCGTCACGCGACGCCGGCTGGTTTGCCGATTGGGTGCAGGATTCCATGCTGGGCCGCGCGCCGGGGAGTGCGGATCTCATTCTGCGCACCACGCTCGACCCCAATCTGCAAGCGGCTGCGGAAGCGCGCCTGGATGCATTATTGGCAGGCCCCGGCGCGCGTGCCGGGGTGCATCAGGGGGCCGTGGTGGCGATGGATGCTGAAACCGGGGCCGTGCGCGCCATGGCGGGGGGCAAGGATTATCGGACCAGCCCCTTCAACCGGGCGACGCAAGGCCGTCGGCAGCCAGGCAGCGCCTTCAAGCCTTTCATCTACCTCGCCGCATTGGAAGCCGGCATCCGCCCACAGGATATGGTGGCCGACACGCCGTTTAACTTGGGCGGCTGGTCACCGGGCAATGGGCAATGGCGCGCGCGCGGCGAAATTACGGTGGAGGAAGCCTTTGCCCATAGCGTGAATACCTCAGCGGTGCGTTTGATGCAGCGCGCCGGGGGCTACCAGATGGTGGCGGAAGCTGCCCGCCGCGCCGGGCTGAACGGTCCTTTTCCCCGGGATGCGACCATAGCGCTCGGCACCGGTGAGGTGACGTTGCTTGATCTGGTGGCCGCCTATGCGCCCTTCGCCAATGGTGGAATGCGGGTCATTCCCTTTGGCGTCGCCGAAGCCCGCGCCGAGGGGCGCCCCTGGCCCCTGCCCCGTCCCGGCCCGGAGCGTGCCTTCGCGCCCGAACATGCAGAAGCCATGCGGAGCATGATGGGGGCGGTGGTGTCGCGCGGCACAGGCCGCGCAGCCGCCATTCCCGGGCGCTTTGTGGGTGGCAAGACCGGGACCACCCAAGATAATCGCGATGCCTGGTTCATCGGCATGTCGGGCGGCCTGGTGATGGGCATTTGGTTTGGTAATGATGATGGTGTTCCCATGGACAACATCGCCGGCGGCGGGCTGCCGGCGCGTCTTTTCAGGGAAATATTGGAAATGGCCGCAGGCGGGGCGCCCAGGGGCTAGGCTGGGCGGAGCCATGCGCGCCGCGCGCCCACCCAGCCCCGCCTAACCCACAGGGGTATTAGCGCAGAATGATTTCCACGCGGCGGTTTTGCGGTTCACGCACACCATCGGCGGTGGGCACCAAGGGATTGGCCTCCCCAAAGCCACGGGTCACGATTTCCTGGCGCGGTACCCCACGCCGGAGCAATTCCGCCGCCACCGCATTGGCGCGCCGCAAGGACAGGCCCTCATTATATTGTGGCGTCCCCGACCGATCCGTGTAGCCATTCACTTCAATACGCGTGACCTGCTGCGTCGTGCGGGCCTGGGCTGCATCGGCGATGATCTGGCGCGCCCGGTCCGTCAGATCGGCCTTGTTCCAATCGAAAAAGACCAAATAGCTTCGCGCCGTGCTCATGGCCGGGGCCACAGCGGCCACTGGCCGTGCGGGAGCATTGAAGGCGTAGCGCAGGCCGATCAGCAGGGAATGGTTGAAATTATCCACATCGAATTTGAGGCTGCCCGCATCCGCGACCCCAGCCGCCGAGGCACGCCCCGTTCCGCTCAATGATTGGCTGACCGTCCCGAGGAAGCGGTATTCAGCAGTGACCGCAAGGCCAGGCACCTGCTCAATGGAATAAGCGGCCCCCAAAATGCCCTGATAGGCAAAGGCAGCACCATCCCCATTAAAATCCAGGGTATTGTCGCCAATCCGGATGCTGACCTTGTCATAATCATGCCAGACATAGCCGAGACCGCCGCCGATATAAGGGCTGATCCCGCCCAGGCGGCTGCCTAAATCAAAATCATAGAGCAGGTTAGCCATGGCTCCCCAGCTTTTGGCATTGCCCTTTTCGGTCAGTCCGGGAATGCCAGCGAAGCTGATGTCACTGACCTCATTTTGCCGGTAGCTGCCCTCGATCTCGGCGCGCAACCCATTGCCGAAGCCCCAACCCAGGCTCAAGACGCCCGCCCAACCCCAGTGAAAATCCACCGAACTATTGGTTCCGCCGAAATCTGAGCCATTGATATCAGTGCCTTGCAGGTAATTGCCGCCCAGGCCACCACCGATATAGAGGCCCTGGATCGGTTGCGCCTGTGCAGCCAAGGGCAAGCTGAACGCCAGAGCCAAAAGAGATGAGCGATAGTTCATGGGTCTTCCTCGGGTTGCAATGACATCCTTGGGCCGATGCCGGAGTGCCGAGGATGGCGTTAGCAGGGGAAGGGTCGGCCAGCGCCTAAAATGCCCGTGAGGACCGGGCCAAAGCGCCAAAGCTCAAGCGAAGGTGATCATTGGGACCGCTTGGTCCGCCGCCAGTAGGGGAAAGGCTTCCCCAGGGTGGCAAGCGCCCATCACCCCTGTTGCCAAAACATCACATCAAGTGGCCCGTTCGCCACGAGCGCGCCGAATATGTATGATTTTGGCTCCCGCCCTGTTCAAATAATGGTAAGTAAAACTAGATCCCTATGGGAATCGAAACGCCATCGATCCGATCGATGCGAAACATAGATGAGGACAGACGATGAAGTTTAAAAATACTCTTCTTGCTGCGGCGATGATTTCGCTGCCAGTTATGGCGCAGGCGCAGAATGTTACTGGCCCCTACGTTGCCCTTGGTCTTGGCGGTAACCTGCTGAGCGCCACGGACATGACGGGCACCGTCAATGGCGTTCAGTTCGGCGCTGGCAACTCGGTTGACTTCAACTGGGGCTATGCCGGTGTGGTCAGCCTTGGCTGGGGCTTCGGTAACGGTCTCCGCGCAGAAATCGAAGGCAATTATCGTCAGAACGATGTGTCCGAAGTGAAGCGCAACAACGTGGTGGTCAATGGCGCCTCTGGCACCGTGACCAATTACGGTGTGATGGCCAATGTGCTGTATGACATCAACCTGGGCGGCGCGCTCGGTGGTGTGACGCCGTATGTTGGTGTTGGCGCTGGTTACATCTGGTCTGAAGTGTCGGATATCGGCACCAACCGCCATGCCTCAACCCAGTATGAAGGCAGCCATGGTGACTATGCCGGTCAGGTCATTGTCGGCATGTCCCTCCCGATTGATGCCGTGCCTGGCTTGGCGGTAACCGCCGAGTATCGCTTCCTTGCCACCGCCGGCACGGAAATCGATAAGGCGAAGACCATTGGTTATGGCTCCAATTCTGCCAAGCTCGAGATCGACAACCACAATCACTCCGTGTTGCTCGGTCTGCGCTACGCCTTCAACGCCGCGCCGGCTGTTGCCGCCGTGGCCCCGGCCGCCGCTGCCAAGACCTTCCTGATCTTCTTTGATTGGAACAAGGCTGACCTGACCGCGCGCGCCAAGCAGATCATCGGCGAAGCCGCTGCTGCTCGTGGCCAGGGCGTGACCCGCCTTGAAGTGAACGGCTACACGGACCGTTCGGGTTCTGACCAGTACAACCAGGGCCTCTCCGTCCGTCGCGCCAATGCCGTGGCGGCCGAGCTGGTGCGCCGTGGCGTGCCGCGGAATGAAATCGTGACCCGCGGCTTCGGTGAAGCCAACCCGCTGGTCCCGACCGCCGATGGCGTGCGTGAACCGCAGAACCGCCGCGTGGAAATCATCCTGAAGTAATTCAGGAAGATCCCACCCGGGATACAGAAAGGGCGCCGCAAGGCGCCCTTTTTATTTGCCCTTACTGTAAAAATTTCCACCCCAAATGATGTTCAGATCCTAGCGGATTTGATGATCAAGTACTGTTTTTCATGTTTTTTAACCCCCCATCCCCGGATGGAAATTTATCTAACCCTTTTTGTGACCGCATAATTCTTCCGGTGCACGCCACCTAATGCCACGCAGAGCCCGGCGCATAGGCACCATGCAGCCCGGCCCGCCATGGCAAATTTGTCACATGCCGTGCCACTTACGCCACGACGCCGGCTCAGCCGCGAATTTTGGGCTCACAGAAATTGCAATTAGTGCTATTTGGCATTTTATCACTTTCAGAAATTATTCTGACATCGATAATGTCGATGCCAAACAGCGATGAGGAAAGACGATGAGCTTTAAGAAGACCCTTCTGGCCGCTGCGGCGGTGGTAGCGCTGCCGGTGCTGGCGCAAGCCCAGCCGGTGACCGGGCTTTATCTTGGCGCAGGTGTTGGTGGGAACTTCCTGACCGGAACCGACGCGACTACTAAAATTGATGGTGTTTCAAGCGCAGATTCAATCGAGTTTTCTTGGGGCTATGTCGGTGTACTCAGTCTTGGCTGGGGCTTCGGTAATGGTCTCCGCGCTGAAATCGAAGGCAACTACCGGTCTAATGATGTCAGTGACTACAAATTGGACAGAACCGTGAAAGGTCCTGGCGCCACGGGCACTGTCAGTAGCTACGGTGCTATGGCGAATATCCTGTATGATATTGACTTGGGCGGCGCGCTGGGCGGCATCACCCCCTATGTGGGCGTCGGTGGCGGTTACATCTGGCATGATTATGACAAGGTTGGCATTTCAGCCGCGGGTGAGAGCCTGACCTTTAGCGGCACCGAGGGTAATTTTGGCGGTCAGGCTATCGCAGGCCTGTCTATCCCAATTTCTGCCGTGCCGGGGCTCTCGGCCACGGCTGAATATCGTTTCATGGCGACTGCTGGGCATGATATCAATTCGACAATCACTTATCGCGGCCCCACCGGCACAGAATCGGCTAAGGCCAAAGTTGAAGTCGACAACTACAACCACTCCCTGCTCGTTGGCCTGCGTTACGCCTTCAATGCCGCGCCGGCTGTTGCCGCCGTGGCACCGGCCGCCGCTGCCAAGACCTTCCTGGTCTTCTTCGATTGGAACAAGGCTGACCTGACGGATCGCGCCAAGCAGATCATCGGCGAAGCGGCTTCCTCTCGCGGTCAGGGCGTGACCCGCCTTGAAGTGAACGGCTATACGGACCGTTCGGGTTCTGACCAGTACAACCAGGGCCTTTCCGTCCGTCGCGCCAATGCCGTGGCCGCCGAACTGGTGCGCCGTGGTGTGCCCCGGAATGAAATCGTGACCCGCGGCTTCGGTGAAGCCAACCCGCTGGTCCCGAGCGCCGATGGCGTGCGTGAACCGCAGAACCGCCGCGTGGAAATCATCCTGAAGTAATTCAGGAAGATCCCACCCGGGATACAGAAAGGGCGCCGCAAGGCGCCCTTTTTCATGTCGGGATTTGGCGCAAAACTCAACCGGAAAGCTTGATCCCAGTCAGCTCAACCAATGCCTTCCAACGTGCCACTTCCGCCTTCTGGAATTCTCCAAACGGCGCCGATGCCATGGGCGCGGCGACAAAGCCCTGCCCCTGCAACCTTTCACGCATCGCAGGCTCTGCCAGGATACGTAGCAAAGCGTCAGACAGCCGCGTGATGATCTCGGGCGCAGTACGCGCCGGTGCCCACAGCCCGAACCAGGCATCCACAGCCAAATCAGGCGCGTTGAGTTCGGCGAATGTCGGCACATCCGCCGCTTCCGGCAATCGCGCCGGCGCGCCAATGCCAAGGGCGCGCAGCTTACCCTCACGCACCAGGGAAACCACTTGCGGCCAGGTGGAAACAAAGAAATCCACCGTACCCGCGATGGTATCTGTCGTTGCCTGTGCGCCACCGCGATAGGGCACATGCGTCGCATCAAGTCTTTCGCGCCGCGCAAAGGTTTCTGCGATCACATGGCTCGCGGAACCGGCACCAGAAGATGCATAACTCAGCTTGCCACCATTACGCCCCTTCGCGGCCAGTTCAGCGAGCGTCTTGGCGCCGCTGACCGGCACCACCAGCGCGTGATGCACTGTCGCCAGTTTGGCGATGGGCGCGAAATCCGCCACCGGGTCAAAGGGCAGGGAAGGCAGCATGGCGGCATTGGCTGCATGGGTTTGATTATTACCCAATGCCAGGGTGTAGCCATCGGCCGCTGCCTGCGCGACCGCCTGCGTGCCCACCACCGCCGCACCACCCGGGCGGTTATCGACCACAAAGCTGCTGCCTGGAATCACTTCCTGCAATGCGGCCGCCAGCGTGCGCGCCAACACATCCGTCGATCCACCCGGCGGATAGGCCAGCACGATGCGCACCGGGCGTGCTGGCCAGGCTTGCGCACGGGCCAAAGCGGGCACAGCGAGCATAGGCGCGGCAAATAGGGCGCGACGTTGCATCATGGTCTTTCCTCTCCTTCGCGGCGCTGCCGCTTCAACCTTCGCGCTGCGCCCGCGCGCGCTTGGCCGCGGGGCGTTCCAGGCAGCGTGTCAGCCAGGCTTTCACTTTTGGGAAGCGTGCGAAATCATAGCCGTTCATGAAAACACCATAGAGAACGGAAGCCAGATTGAGATCGGCAATGGTGAAACCACCGCCAACCAGATAATCTCGCGCCGCGAGTTCTCCTTCCAAAACCGCCAAGCGCTGATCAGCGGCTTCCTTTCCAAGCGTGGCTTCCGCCGCGATGCGATCCGCCGGCGGGCGGAGAAAGGCATTATAGGCCCAGCGCATCACATGCGGTTCAACCTCGGTTGCCGCCCATAATGTCCATTGCAGCACGCGCGATGCATCATTGCCGCTGGGCATCAAGGGCGCGCCCACCTTGCCCGCGATATGCAGATTGATCGCCAAGCTTTCGAACAACACCAGATCGCCATCTTCCAAGGCGGGGATCTTGTTGTTCGGGTTGATCGCAAGCGGACGTTCCAGCTTGAAGCCAGGCGCGAAGCCAAGCGGAATGACTTCATAGGCAAGCCCGGCTTCTTCGGCAGCCCAGATGCAGCGAAAGGCGCGGGAACGGGCGATGCCGTGGATTTTCAGCATGAGATTTTCCTGTCCTGATCGAGATTTTTCACATGCCGCCAATATAGTTCGGCCCACCGCTGCCTTCCGGTGTGCACCAATCAATATTCTGTGTCGGGTCCTTGATGTCGCAGGTTTTGCAATGCACGCAATTCTGCGCATTGATCACCAAACGCGGCTGGCCTTCTTCCACGCCCACCGCCTCATAAACCCCGGCGGGACAATAACGGCTTTCAGGGCTGCCAAAGGTTTCCCAATTGACACCTTGCCAGCGCGCCGGATCACGCAGTTTCAAATGCGCGGGCTGATCTTCTTCGTGATTGGTATTCGCGAGGAATACCGAAGACAGTCGATCGAAGGAATAAACGCCATCCGGCTTCGGGTAGGCGATCTTCGGCGCCTCAGAACCCTTCTTCAGCGCCGCGTGATCTTCATGATGCGTCAGCGTCCAGGGCGATTTGCCGCGCGTGACATAGGTTTCAATCGCGGCATTGATCATGCCGCCCCAGAAGCCGAATTTCGCGAAGCCAGGGCGGATATTCCGCACCGCCTGCAATTCCGGCCAAATCCAGGAATGGCGCAGCATTTCCGGATAGGCATTCAGCACCGGCGCGCGATTTTCCGAAGCACAAGCCGCCGCCAAAGCCTCCGCCGCGATCATGCCGGACTTCATCGCCGTATGCGTGCCCTTGATCTTCGGCACATTCAGGAAGCCCGCTGAATCACCAATAATGGCGCCGCCCGGGAAAACCAGCTTCGGAATCGCCTGGAAGCCACCTTCATTCAGCGCCCGCGCGCCATAGGCAATGCGCTTGCCGCCTTCCAGCATGGCGCGCACGGCCGGGTGCTGCTTGAAACGCTGAAATTCCTCAAAGGGCGAAAGCCAGGGGTTTTGATAGTCCAGCCCGACAACAAAACCGATGCTGACCAGATTATCGCCCAGCATGTAAAGCCATGATCCACCATAGGTATCGGTGTTCAGCGGCCAACCCACGCTATGCCAAATCAGGCCCGGCTGATGCTTCTCTTTCGGGATTTCCCATAATTCCTTGATCCCCAAACCAAAGGTCTGCGGTGCGACGCCATCACGCAGATTGAAGGTCTCAAAAAGCTTTTTCGTGAGTGACCCGCGGCAGCCTTCAGCGAACAAGGTATAACTCGCGCGGAGTTCCATCCCCGGCTGGTAATTCGGCCCCTTTTCGCCATCCTTGGTAATGCCCATCACGCCGGCCACCACGCCGCGCACCTGGCCATCTTCAATGATCGTCTCGGAAGCGGCGAAGCCCGGATAGATTTCAACGCCAAGCGCTTCAGCTTTCGCCCCCAGCCAACGGCAGACATTGCCAAGCGAGACAATGTAATTGCCGTGATTATTCATCGCCGGCGGCGTTGGCAGTTTGAAGGCTTTGGTTTCCGTCAGGAACATGAAGCGGTCATCGCCCGCTGGGGTCGCAAGCGCCGGCGGATCATCGCGCCAATCGGGGATGAGTTCATCAAGCGCACGCGGTTCCAGCACGGCGCCCGAGAGGATATGCGCGCCGATCTCACTGCCCTTTTCGATCAGGCACACCGCCAGATCGGGCGCGAGCTGTTTCAGGCGAATCGCGGCTGCCAGGCCCGAAGGCCCGCCCCCCACGATCAGCACATCAAATTCCATCGCTTCCCGTTCTTCGGACATCACGAACTGCCTTTCCTCTTGGTAATTGCCCCATTTAGCGAAGGCGCGGGTTGCGCGGAACCCCGCTCAGGGCCGATATGTGGGGTATGGAGCAGGAGAGATCCGCCCTGGCCGCCTCCCTGGCGCTACAATACGACTGGGGGGCGGATGAGGCGCTGATGGACAGCCCCGCGGATCGCCTGACCGCGCGGGAGGCATCTTCGCGTCCCCCGACCGAGCCCCAGCCCCAACCGGAGGACAGGCCACGCCCGGCCCGCGCCCCCGTCCCGTTTCCAACTGCGACGCCCCCAGCCCTTACCCGTGCCACGGCATTGGCCGAAGCCGCGCCCGATCTGGCGGCGCTCAAGGCAGCGATTGCGGGGTTTGATGGCTCCGCCCTCAGGGAAACCGCCACCAATCTGGTGTTTGGCGAAGGGGTGGCCGATTCCGGCCTGATGCTGATTGGCGAAGCGCCGGGGGCGGATGAAGACCGCGTCGGCCGGCCCTTTGTCGGCGCCTCGGGCCAATTGCTCGATAGGATGTTCGCTTCCGTCGGCCTGTCGCGGGAGACGAATTTCTACATCACCAATATCCTGCCCTGGCGCCCACCGGGGAACCGCACGCCGAGTGACGCCGAAGTGGCGCTGTTTCTGCCTTTCCTGCAACGCCAGGTGGCGCTGATCCGCCCGAAGCGGCTGATATTGGTGGGCGGTGTGGCAGCCAAAGGGTTGATCGGCGGCAAGGAAGGCATCACCCGGCTGCGCGGACGCTGGCATGAGGTGGAGATCCCCGGCCTTGGCCGCCTGCCCGCCTTGCCAACCCTGCATCCGGCCTATCTGCTGCGCACCCCGGCGGCGAAGCGCGAAGCCTGGGCGGATTTGCTGCTGCTCCGCCGCACGCTGGACCAGGCGCCAGGATAGGTCCCGATGGCGGCGTTTCTGGCCAATTGCCTGCATGGCCTGGAAGCACTGGGTCCAGCGGGGCTTTGGGCGGTGATGGGGGCGCTTTTCATGGCCGGGCTGGCGGGCGGGGCAAGCCATTGCGCCGCCATGTGCGGGCCTTTCGTGCTGGCCCAATCCGCCGCCATTGCCGATCACGCTGCCTCAGGCGGAATGCTGCGCCGCCTCTCAGGTGCCGCGCTATTGCCCTATCACGCCGGACGCGCCTTGGGTTACGGGCTGCTCGGCGCCCTGGCCGGGGGTTTGGTGGGCGCGGTGAGCCTTGGCACCGGCTGGCGCATCGTACTGGCCGGGATGCTGGCGCTGGCTTCGCTGCTGATGTTTGCACAAGCTTCCGCCCGTATTGCCGCCCTGCTGCCGCGCATCGCCACACCGCGTCTGCCCGGCTTCCTGGAGGCGCGGCTTGGCGCATTACTGACAGCACCGACGGGGCTGCGCGGCGTGGTGCTCGGGCTGATGCTGTCAGCCCTGCCTTGCGGCTTGCTCTATGGCGCCCTGGCAGGGGCAGCTGCCACTGGCAGCGCCCTGGGCGGCGCGCTGGCGATGATGAGTTTTGTTGCCGGCACCGTGCCCGCGCTGATCGGCGTGGCGCTACTCGGCCGCTTCTTCGGCAAAAACCATGGGCGCCTGATGCGCGCCACGGCGGCGGGGTTGTTTGTGCTGAATGGGGTGGTGCTGGCGGTGATGGCGGTACGGATGGTGGGGTAGGTTAAACCTCCACCACCACATAATCCGCCTCAATCTTCACCGAAAAAGTCTCCGCCTGATACGGCCCCTCGACTGCACCGCCATCCATCGGCATGGATGGAGGTGCAGAGTCTTTTAGAGCGGCTGATGCACCGCTCCGGGCCTGCGCCCTCCGCGGATCAGACGCTAGCGCCGCCCCCGGTTCAACATGCGTCGGGAAGGCGCGCACCTTGGTGCGGCGCGGGTCGAACCAGCTTTTGCCGGTGCGGATATCAAATTCCCAATTATGCCAGGGGCAGCGCACCATCTCTCCAGCGCGGGAGAAATGATATTTCCCCGGTTCATCGCTTTGGATCAGGCCACACAAAATGCCACCGGAAAGCGCGCTGCCCTGATGCGGGCAACGATCCAGCAGGGCGAAGAACTCGCCGTCCAGATTGAACACCACAATCTTCTTGCCATCCGCTTCCACCAGCTTCCGGCCACCGGGCGGGATTTCATCCACCGCCGCAACAATATGCCGCGCCATTACAGCCGATAGAAGCCGCGCGCATTGCCGCCGAAAATCGCGGCGCGCTTTTCCAGGGGAATGAAGGAAGGAATGGCAATGCGCGGATCGTCAAAATCCCAATGCGGGTAATCACTGGCGTAGAGAATACGATCCCAGCCAATCCATTCCATCGCATCCAGCAAATGCTCGCCCTTCGCCGGCTCTTCAATCGGCTGGGTCGAGACATAGACATGTTCACGCAGATATTCGGATGGCGCGCGCTTCAGATGCGGCACCTCATCACGCAGGCGCTTCCAGTTATTGTCCAAACGCCAACCGAGTGAGGGCATCCAGCCGAAACCGCACTCGATCATCAAAATCTTCAGCGTGGGAAAGCGTTCAAAAACGCCTTCCACCACGAAGGAAGCTACTTGTGCCTGCGCGCTGGTCGCGTGTTCCTGCACTTCTTCGACATAGAAGGAAGGCCAGCCGCCATTGGTCATGGCATTGCCGGAAAAGCCAAAGGCATGGATGCCAATCGGCAGGCCCACTTCCGCCGCGGCCTCATAAATCGTCCAATAACGCTTGCGGC
>JACCED010366178.1_pt1 | contig 69331 bp, 66 predicted proteins | sample 7455021 | NCBI WGS metagenome assembly JACCED01 (sample SAMN15323456, study PRJNA562643) | freshwater metagenome | isolation source: river surface water | place: USA:Blue River Watershed | collected 2017-08-19 | reverse complement strand
ATTATAATAATTTATATAATTTATATTAATTTTGTAAATCGAAGAAAAATTTAACCATTGGTTGGTTTATGGAAGAATTTATAAAGCCAGAAAAAAAATTGATTGAAGGATAGAAAAATAAATTTATTTTTCTATTCATTTCAATCATGTTTATGGTACACTTCAAAATTTCAAAGAAATTTTGAATCGCCATAAAAATTGATAGGGCGTAAGAATTTATAGACCTTAGATCTATTAATTCTGACTCTCCCTATTAACTTTCTAATATAAAATCTTTGATTTTATATTAGAAAAATTGATAAATTAATAATTAAAGAGAATAAATATATATAGTATAATGATGAAAAACATCGAATTACAGCCTATAATTAATATTGGTATGCTTGGAAGTGTTTCTGATGGTAAATCTACGACAGTTCATAGTTTGACAGGTATTAAAACACAGCGTCATAGTGATGAAATGAAACGTAATATTACTATTAAACCTGGTTATGCAAATATGAAAATTTATTTGAATGAAGATAATGATATTAATACAGAAAGTGGTGAGTTGATACATCATGTATCATTTATTGATTGTCCAGGACATTATCAATTAATTGTTACAATGATGAGTTGTATTAGATTGATGGATGGTATTATTTTGGTAGTATCTGCCGCTGAACCTATTGATAAGAAACCACAATTAATTCAACATATTATGGCAATTAAAATGTCTGGAATTAAAAATGTAATTGTCTTACTAAATAAATTAGATTTAGTTAAGAAAACAGTCGCAAAAGAAAGGTATAATGATTTATGTAAAGTATTGAAAAAATATGAAATTAATCCAAAAGTAATTATTCCAGTAAGTATGAACCATAAAATTGGTGTTGATAATCTTCTTAAAAATATCATGAAATTTATGGGACCAAATATTAATAGACAAAATGAAAATCCATTATTTATGATTTCTCGCTCTTTTGATATCAATCATGTTAATATTAAATATAATGACATGGTAGGTGGTGTTATTGGAGGTAGTTTAATTGGAGGTAATCTAAAAGTAGGTGATGAGATTGAAATTTTACCAGGAATTATGTCAAAAAATCAAGATGGTGAAATTATATATAAACCTCATTATACAAAGATTACTTCATTAAAATCAGAGACAACTGAATTAGAAAGTATTTGTTCTGGAGGATTAATTGGAATTGGAACAAATATTGACCCATTCTATTGTAAAAATGATAATATGATTGGAATGATTGCAGGATTAAAGGGTTCAATGCCACCTGTTTATACTGAAATTACAATGAACTATAATGAAATTGTTTTTGATGATTATCAATGGAATAAATATAATTGTATGATAATTACAATTATTGTTGGAACAAATAGTATTGATGGTAAAATAATTAAATTTGATGAAAAATATATTAATGTTAAATTAAATAAACCAGCATGTATTCCAAATGATAGTATTATTATTTTGTGTAATAAAACACATGACGCTTTTCATATTTCAGCATATGGATATATGGAAAACCATGAATTTGAGGTTGAGGTTCTACAGAAACCTATTAATATTAATAATAATGATGAACCTACATTATCTGATGATTCAATTGATATAGATGATATATAAATATTATTTTTTTATTATAATAATTATTATAATAAATGGAACATTATATAGAAAAAAATATTTTAATAGATGAACTTTTGGAATTAGAAATTTCTTATATTCATGAATTATTAAATATATTTGAAGAATTAAGAAATACAAATGATTATAAAAAAGATATTGATTTGTTTATAAGATGTATGCAAATAATAGATATGATTATTTGGGAAACAAATGAATATTTAAAAACAATAGTGTATTTAGAATTTGAATATAATTATGTTTATAATCATCTAAATAATTTATACAATGGAAAAAATAAAATACAAAATTTTATAAATAAAATAAATGAAATAGATATTGTATCTGACTTATTATCTGAAATTAATGTAAAATAATCATTATACTGTGTGTTCATATTTAGCAATTCTATGTCCTACTCTACAATAATTATTATAGATACTTAGATATTTATCAATACAATCTGGGTGAAAATGTTCTTGGCAAGGACAATTTAATTTTTTAACAACTTTATATTTACTAATATTTTTTTCACAAATCCAACATATATAATAATCATTTTGTTTATTTATGTTAGAAAACAATGGTCTTTCATTACTATAATTAAATATAATAACTTGTATAGTATCTATTAAAAATGATAAATATTTTATTGAAAAATGCATTATTATAATTAATGATATTACACTTAATATGTTTGTGATAATTGTAATTAATATTAATTTTATAGTATAATCGTATGTTTTATTAAAAGTCACAAAATCTTCAAAATCATTCATCCAAAAATCATAACATATTTTAGAAAATCCATAAAAAATACAAATACTATTAATATTATATAAAGTTTTTAAAAATTTTCTATATGAAGGATAGTATTTAGGCATAATATTAAAATTGATACGGTAATTAGTATGTTTAATTTCAAAATATATATCATTAAATATTATCAAATTTATAGAGAGTGAATTTAAATATATAAACAATAATACATAATTATAATTTATAAAAAATATAAATATAAAATTTATGATTGTTGTAAATATTAAAAATTTGCTATAATCATTCTTAAAATCCATTAATTTAGCAATTTATAATTATATTAATTTATTATCAATTTTTATGGGTATTATAAATTTTGAATTATCTCTAACACAATTATCTTTAATAAAATTGAATAATTAAATTTAAAGATTTATTGTTATTAATATTAATGAATTCTCCACAATATATACTTTCTCATTATATTAATGGTCTTTCTAATATTGAAGACGTCAATAAGCACTTATTTCAAAATTATAATATTATGACAAAAAACTTTCCAAATTTAGATATGACAATTTATTATAATAAATATGATAATAAACATAAGACACAAATGGAAATGGTTTCTCGTTCAGTAATCTTATCTAATTCTAACCGTAAAGTAATTTGTTATACATGTCCAACACCTATTTATAACATGGATGCAGTTCAATATCTCTGGCGTAATCAAGATAAACCTCGTGAAACATTTGTTTGTTACGAAGGTTCATTAATTTCATTATTTAATTATAATAATAAATGGTATACATCATCAAGAAGAAATATATATTTTAATAATCAAGAAGAGGATAATAATAATAATCAGGGAGGACAGTATAAAATGTTTATGGAAATTTTAAATCAGGATGGTTATAAATCAATTGATGAGTTTACAAATAAATTAGATAAAAAATATTCTTATCATTTTGTATTAATTCATCATAAGAACGATAATATTGTTAATTACAAAAATCAGTTTGGAGAGGAATATAAGAAATTATGTTTTATTTTTGCTCGTAGTAGTGACACTCAAAATGAAGTTAAACCTGAGGAAACAAATGCAACATTTATTTCTGATAATATTTTCTACCCAAAGAAGATAGATGAAAAAGATACACAGACATTTATCTCAAATTTATCTAATATAAATATTATTAATCAGCCAGAACATGAAGGAATTATTATTAAATTAAATAATAATATTCTCAAGTTACAAAGTGCTGCTTATCAATTTCACAAAGCAATTGGTTCAGAAAAAAATATGTATCGTGGATTTTTAAGTCTTTATCAAAATAATTCACTTAAAAACTTTTTTACAAATGAGACTATGAAGTTTAAGAAGATTGTTAACCCATTAAATCCATCTGAATCATTTGATACAGTAGGTATTATTGATGCACTATTTAAGGTAATTACATCTGAATTATATCATTTATTCTATACTTTATGGAATGATAAAGGTGAACATTTAAATAAGGAATTATATAATAAATTACCAAAAGAGTATAAGGATATATTATTTCATCTTCGTGGAATTTATTTCACTAATAAAACAAAACAATATGATGATGAAAGTATCCTTAAGATGAAGGATGTGTATAATTTTATTAAATCAGTAGATACTCATGTATTTGAAAAATTTATTCGTTGTCGTAAATTAATGTTAAATTGGGTTCGTCAAGAAAAAACTGATAATAATATTAATACATTTAACAAAACACTTCATCGTTGTGAAAAGGTTTTTTACAAGCTTTCAGCAATTTACACTACAAAATTATTTCCTGAAATTATGCCCGATGATTTACCTAATTTTGAAGGTAAATAATTATAAATTTGTTTAAAATAAAAAATAATAATTCATTATATAATGAATTATTATTTTATTTACAAAGGTTCAGGTGGTTTAATTCACATGTTATTAGGTTTAGCATATAGTATAAATTACTGTATTAAATTTAATAATATTTTAATAATTGATGTTATTAGTCATAATTGTTATAAACATTATTTAAGTGATTTTTTTATTATAAAGTCATTTGATATTAAATATAGTGAGGATTATAATATAATTGAACCAAATATATTATTTAATAAGAAACCAATTGAATATGTAAAAAATTATCCTGAAATTGAAGTTAATATTCATACACTAGATCATAAATATTTAATAGACAATATTAATATTAGAAGAAAATTTTCAAAAGATGATGCAAAAAAAAAGGTTAAAATTTATGCAGGACCAGGAGGTCAAAAGTTTAATTTATTAATAGAATATATAAGAGTTAAACCAGAAATTATTAATATTATAAAAGAAAAACCATCAATTGATAATTATATTGGGGTTCATTATAGAAATACAGATATTAAAACAGATTTAAGTGTTATTATAAATTCAATAAAAAAATATAAATATAATAATATATATTTAGCAACAGATGATTTCTCTGCTTGTAATAAAATTAAATTAGCTCTACCAAATCATACTATTTATCAATATACAATACCAATAGATAGCAATGGATTTCCAATACATTATGCAAATAAAGATAAATATAATTTAGTATTAAATTTATTAATTGATATATATTTTTTATATAATTCAAATGAATTTATATGTTCAGAAGGATCACTAGTATCTAGATTAACATTAGCAATGAGAAATGAAAAAATAAGTATTTTTGACTAAAAACAACCGTAGGTTATATTTAATACTTCAAAATCGTGTTCAGACCGTAGGTCATAACAATCGCCATAAAAATTGATTAATATTATATAAAAAGATTTATCAATTATTATTATAATGAACCTAGACTCCAAAAAGATTGAAATTAAACAAATTTCATGGGATAAAGATTTGATGAGTAGTCGCTTAGAATTTGAAATAAAAGGAATATCGCATACTATTATTAATACATTTAGACGTGTAATTCTAAGTAATATTCCAATTTATAGTTTTCATAATATTACTATTTCTGAAAATACTAGTGTATTTAATAATAACTATATGAAACTTAGAATTAGTAACATGCCTGTATTTGGAATTCATTCTGATAATCCAATTTATACACCACCTAAAAAAGAACAAAAAGAAGAAAAAGAAGAATTAAATGATTTAAATGATATTGATATTAATCCAAATGATGATATAATTAATAGTAGCAGTTTAAAATTATTAACAATGTATTTAGATTATTATAATAATACTGATGAAATAATAACTGTTGGAACGGATGATTGTAAATTTTATTATATTGAAAAACAAATTAGTTCACCTTATCCTAAAAATATTCCACTTATTAAATTACAACCAAAACAAAAATTTAAAATGTCAGCTATAACTGAATTAGGAATAGAAGAAATTAATTCTATCTATTCTCCAGTAAGTATTTTTTCATACAAACAAATTACTGAAAATCATTTTTTAGTAATGATTGAATCAAGAGGGCAATTGAATGAGAAGAAAATTATTCAGTATGCTTATGATAATATTAAAATGATATTAGACAATTTTCTTCAATTAATTCCAGAAGATAATAATAGTATTTCTGGTAAATTTCAAATGAATAATGGAGATCATACATTAGGTAACTTAATTGCTGAGGGTTTACAAAGTCATAAAGATATTAAATTTGGTGGATATAATTGTCCTCATTTACTTGATAAAAAAATTATATTTCACTATGAATTAAATGAAGAACATTCAAAACAATCAAATGTTATTAATATTCAAAATATTATTACAGAAATTGTAAATAATTATCAAGAAGTATTTTTAAAGATAAATAAATTGGTTCAAGAAAAGATAAATTAATATATTATAATAATGATACCTAAAATAATCCATCAGATATGGTTTCAAGGATGTAATAATATACTAGAACCATATAGATCTTGTTTTATTGATACAATAAAGTTTTTAAATAATACAAACTGGGAACATAAATTTTGGGATAAAGAAAGTATCGAAGAATTAATATTAGATAAATATCCGCAGTATTTTGATTTATATAATTCATGTTCTATATTAGTTCAAAAATTAGATATTGCCAGATATATAATTTTATATCACTATGGAGGCTGTTATATTGATATGGATATGAAAATAATAAAAGATTTTAGTGATTTATTAAATGACAGTGATGAATTAGTTGTTAGTAATACACAACAATATTTTATAAATAATGGTATTTTATTTAGTAGTATAAATAATAAATTTTGGATAGATTTTATGGAAGATATTAAACCAAAAATAAATAAATATTTGTTTAGTAAATTAATATCAGTTAATTATTCCACTGGTCCATTAAATTTTACTAAATTTATTTATATAAATAAATATAAAATTAAAATATTACCTTACAAGTATTTAGAACCATGTAAAACTAAATTTAGTCAAAATATAACTGATGATGCATATGTAATCAATTATTTTGGTAATTCTTGGTTAGAACCATCTTTTGATAAAATATTATTTTTATATTCAAATATTGAAATAATAATTCTAGTAATAATAATTTCAATATATTTTTTATATAAAAAAATTTATTAAGATAATGTTTCTAATTCAATCTTAAGATTATCTAAACCCATTTTAAAATTAAATTTTTTAAGATATTTTAAAATTGTATCAATAAAATCTTTCTTATCATAAGTTCTTTCATCATTTGCATTAATTTTATCTTCTAATTTTTTTATTTTAGGAACATCAATATTTAATTTATATTTAGTAATAATTAAATCAGCTATATTTTTTGGATAATTTCTCATAGCTCTATATTTTAAATTATAATCTAATGAAATAATCTTAATACCAAAAAAATAATACGTAAATGATGGGTCAAATATAACATAATTAAAATCTTTGAATTCATTATTAGTTATATAATAAACTTGTTTATCTAATACATATTTTTCTTCACCCTTCCAACTAAGAAAATTATAAAAATATGGGTCTATAAATTTTAATTGTTTATGCATATTAATTAAATTATATCTAACTTTTGGATCAAAATATCTTGGATGAAATATAACTAAATCTAAATCTTTCATTTTTCTTACATTATGAATACTTAAAGTAGCAGAACCATCTACCATTACACCTAGTCTTTCAATAGTTCTAACATATTTTCTAACATTAGCCAATGTTATAAAAAATAATTTGTTATTATTCTTATATTCTTCATAATTATTAATATTAACTAATTCTAAAAATTTAATTGTATTTTTATGCAAAAAACAAGGAACTAAAAAATCTCGCCTATTCTTGTAATAAAAATATTTATTAGCACGTTCTTGATCTTTATTTGGGTATTGACAATAATAAAAATAAACACTAAATTTATTATTTAAATTTAATATTTTTTTTTCATCACTATTAATTTGACTATTATAAATATTTAATAAAGATTTACAATAATTATCTCTTGGATTAATTTCTATTTTTTTTAAATATTTACCATTAAAATTATCAGTTATTTTTAAACAAATATTTTCATTTAAATGTAAATATAAAAACTCAATATAATCTGTGTCTGCCTGATTTAATATATCAATAAATATTGGATATTTATAATATATTTTTTTTAGTTTATCTTTGAATTCAATACAAAGTTCTTTTAAATTCATTATTATTAAGATGTAGAAATAACAGTGTGATTATCATTTTCATTAATATGTTGAAATCTCTTTGTAACAGGAATAAATGATATATATGTTTTTAATATTTTATCATTCTCCTTGAAAATTATTTTAACAAAAATATTTTTGTCCTCTTTTAATTTTATCATAATATGTGGTATTTCACCATCTTGTTTATTTATTGTTCCTTTAAAATTGAACATATTATCACCCCAAATTTCAATATCAATAATTAAATTAGTATGATTTTTAAATAAATGAGTAGGTAAATTAATTGCTAAAAAATTAAAAATATTACATACTTTTTGTGTTTTTCTATTTAATGTTTTTTCATCTAATACATCTACAAATTCATTAACTTTTCTCTGAGTAAAAAAATAATCAATATTATTGTCTATAGTACTTGAATTTATTTGATTTAACCAATCAGACTGATTATATAATGCCATTAATTATAAATCAAAGTTTATCTTTAAAATTCATCTAAATTAAATATTTTCTTATTATAAATATAATTTATTTTTTCGTGCAAGTAGTAAGAATTTGGAACATATTCCATATCATTATTTTCTATTTTTAACATTTTATTATAAATTATATGGTCAACTAGACTAAATGTTCTATATTGAATTTTATTTAATAAGTTTCCTTCAGGTGTTTTAAATATAGATTGTTTAATAAACTTTTTATTACATTTATAATCTTTATAATGACACCATATTTTTATCATTTCATTAATATTAATAGCATCTTCAATTGTATCATAATATTTATTTTCAACTACTTCATATGAGTCAGACATAATATAATCAATATTATTTGTATATGATGGATTAATAAATATTATTTGTAACTTTATTTTATCATTTTCACCATGTAAAATATATGTTTCCCCTTTAATAAATATATTACCATTTCCAACAAAAAAACAACCACATTCTAGAGGTTTTCCATTGTTAATATATAAATTATAATAAACTTCAGTTGGATGTAATTTAATACTTATGAAATGATTATAAATATAAATATTGATAAATAATTTCAATATTTATATATAAGTATTATAATAATGATAATCTATACAGATGGAGCATGTAAAAATAACCAAAATAAAAATATAAGAACTGCTGGTTGTGGTGTATATTTTGCAGAAAATAATAATGATCTTCAGATTGATAATATTAGTATTAAACTAGAAGGTTCAAAACAAACAAATCAAGTTGCAGAATTAACAGCTTGTATTTTAGCTATTGAGAAAATAGTTTCACTTAATGTTACAGAAGATATTATAATTAAAACTGATTCTATGTATACTATAAATTGTATTAATACATGGTTTGAAGGATGGAAGAAAAGAGGTTGGAAAAAAGCAGATGGAAAACCCGTTGATAATTTAGAACTAATTAAACAATTACATAATTATGTTAAAACATATAATATTAAGATGTGTCATGTCAGAGCACATAAAGAAGAACCTCCAAAAGATGATCCAAATTATAATGATTGGTATGGTAATATGATGGCAGATAAATTAGCAAGTGAAGGAGCATTAATTAATTAAATTTTTTTATAGTTTACTTATTTTTTTATATAAAAAATACATTAAACTATAAGATATTATTAAAGATACAGGTATATATAATCCATTTGTATGCATTGTTAAATAAAAGAACAATGTTATGATTATAAGTATTAAAAAATATTCATAACTTTTAATTATTGGTTTAAATTCATTATATTTATGTAAATTTGTATCATGAATTGTATCTAATATCATTTCTTTTTTAATCCAAATTTTATTAATAAACCAGTTTTTAAATATATCATAATTAATAAATACTTTTTTAGGAATAGAATATGTATTAATAATACAATATGTATCTCCAAAATCTTCTTTTAATAAATCATTTAAATATGCTTTTTTATTTTTAAATTTATTAATTTGTATAGTAATATCAATTATATTACCTAATCTATTATTTTTGTTTAATATGTTTGAAATTATAAAAATGCCTTTCATTTTTGGATATAATGTATTTTTAAATATTGGTAAATTATTATCTTTACTATATTTAATTGCTTCTAAATGTTTTTCTGGAGTAAACCTAGTTCCTTCAGGCATAATTATTATAATACCGTCATTTATTTCGTTAACTGCTTCATTTATGTTATCAATATCTTCTTCTAATTTTCTATTTAATTTAATATCTAAATTGGAACCAATTGGAAAACCAACCATTGGATAAAATATAACTTGTTTTTTAAATACAAAATAAATTGGTCTATTATCAAATATTCTTATTATTGATGCAAATACAACAAAATCAAGTGTATTAATATGATTTCCTATAATTACATCTACTTTATTCTTACTCTTTTTATAATTACCTTCATATAATATATTTGATTTTAAATAATTAACATATACATATGTTAATAGAGTTATACCAATATCTTTTGTTATATTTGCACCTTCTTTTTTTTTATTAAATAAATATGAACCTAATGTTATTGTATGTGACAAACAATGTATTATAACAAATACAACTATAATTGCAACTATCTTATTAATCATAATTAAATATAAAATATATTTAAATTATAATTAGACTAATTGTTACATAATACATTTGGATTCTCAGTTACCCAATTATAATCATATTTAAAAAATCAATTATAAAGATAATTATGCATATTAAAATATTAGATCCAAATGTAGGAATCCCAATGAATGTTTTTATTATTATTGGGAATATTATAACATTATTTCAAAATGTTCCTCAAGTTATAAAAACATATAAAGTTAAATCAACTCGCGATTTTAGTTCTATTTTTTTATTAATGAGAATAACTGCATGTTTTATTTGGGGAGCATATAGTATTGAAATAGAAAGTTTATTAATGCTAATTAATAATTTAATTACGTTATTTTCAACATTATTTCTAAGTTATTATAAAACAAAAGAGACCATTCAAGATTATAAAAAGAAAAAACTTAATGAATATATGCAAATACAAAATCAAACTGAAAATAAAGACCAAACTATGATAGAATATAATAATCATGAAGATGAAATTATTGTTTCATTATAAAAAATTATTAATATTATAAATTAATATGAATTTTAATAGATTTGATAATTATTATATTAAAGGTTGTATTTCAGGTATGAGTGGTATTATTTTATCACATCCAGTTGACTCAATAAAAACACATTTTCAAACATCAGCAGTAAATACAAAATTTAACTTTACTATTAAAAACTTATATAGAGGTATGTCTTCGCCTTTAATTGGTGTTGGTATAGAAAAAGCAATTGTATTCGGAACATATAATTATTGTAAAAATAATAATATTAGTATTATTATTAGTGGTGCAATTAGCGGTCTAACTGCATCATTAATAGTATCGCCATACGAAAGAATTAAAATTATGAAACAAACAAAACAACATATTAGTTTTAAACAATATTTAAATCCTAATTTTATGTTTAAAGGTTTATCAGCTACATTTACAAGAGAAGTTCCAGGTTTTGCAATTTATTTTTCAACATATGAAAGTTTAAAAAATCACTTTTATAAAAATAGAGAAATATCAATTTTCTCTAGTTTTATATTTGGAGGAATAAGTGGAACAATGGCATGGATTTTTATTTATCCACAAGATAGAATTAAAACAATTATTCAATCAGCTCAAAATTCAAATATTAGTATTAAATCTATTATAAAAAACACTTATTATAACGGTGGAATAAAACAATTTTATGCTGGTTTTTCATTTGCTATAGCTAGAGCAGTATTATTACATAGTGGAACATTTTGTACTATGGAAATATTAACACAGAAAAAATATAAAGATTTTTATTATCAATGAGGATGTCCATCTTTAAAATATTTATATACAAAAAAATAAGCACATAAACCGCCTAATACTTGAGCTAGTATATAAATTATAGTATCAGTAATTGATAATTGTCCTTTAGTTGCAAACATTATACTAACAGCTGGATTAAAATGCCCTCCACTTAATTCTCCACCAAAATATATCATAGCTAATAAAGTAACAGCAATAGCAATAGGATTAGAAGTAGATAATATTACAGTTAAGAAAACAAATGTTCCTAAAAACTCAACGCCATAATTAATTAAATTAGACATATAATATTATATAGATATAATTTTTACCATTTTATATTTTCATCTGGTTGATATACATTAAACATTATTATAAATAATTGTTTTATATTACTATTATTAGTTTCTAAATCTATAATATTTATAAATCTAGAAATCATATTATTATTCCATAAATTATAACATGTTTCTTGATGTGTATCTATTATATTAATACTATTATCTTTTGTTATACCTCCTAATTCATCACAAAAAGATATTTTATGAGATAATGTAATTATAAAATGATAATACTGAAACTTTATATTAAATGAATGAATATTGTTTATAAATTTATCATAGAATGATAAATATTTTATATTATTTGTAAAATTTAATATATTTATATCATTTATATTTTCAACGAATTTATTAATTTCATTTTTATAAAATTCATTATTAAATTCTTTTATTTTTTTATTACAAATATTTACTATAGTTTCTAACTCGCTTTCAACAAAAAATTGTGTATTTAAAATTTCTATTATGTTTGTAAAACTCATATATTAATTAAAATATTTTTTATTTATATCCTTTGGATATATAATGGAAAGAATAATTGATTATATTATATTTAAATTTTTTTTATTAAATATTACAAGCTATCATAATATATTTAGAAGTGAATAATGCGTTTAATATAGAAGTTATTAATTTAGATTATAATGATATCAGATAATTGGAATACTATTTTTAATAATGAAATGAAAAATTATAAGATGAATATTACTACCAACAATTATAATAATGATTTAAAATTAGATAATTTATACGGTTTAGAGAATAAAAGAATTGATTATAGACATTTACAAATTTATTCAATCGACCCACCAAAGTGTTCCGATGCGGATGATGCATTTAGTATTTATAAAGATGAAAATGATTTAATTCATCTTATGATACATATAGCTGACCCAACTGCTTGGTTTAATCCAAATGATAAATTATTTGAAGATATTATTAATAATGGTTGTACATTATATTTATCTAATAGAGAGCCAGAACATTTATTTCCTAATAATATATTAATTAATTCTTCATTAACTGATGGTATTAAAAATGTTGTAATAGTTCATACTATATTTAAGCCAACATATAAACCATCTAAAATGTTTGATATTATTAAAACAACAATTGAATATGGAATTATAGATTGTAACAATGGAAAAAGATTTACATATGAAGAGGCATCTGAAAATATGTATAATGATATAACTTTATATTTAGGAGTAGATATTGCTAAACATTTTTATAGTCAAAGACAAAATAATAATTATTATCATAATAATTTTATCTTTAGTGAATTAATATTTACTATTCCAAAAGTTATAGATAATGAAGTTATATTAAAATCTGATTCAAAAGAAGTTGTTATAATGAAAGCAATGATTGGAGAATTTGCAATACATGCGAATACTATATTTGCAAATGGTTTAGACAATGATAATTTATTTTTAAGAACACTTTCATTACCTGAAATACTTAATAATTCAAATAATTTAATTCATGATTTAATAAAAGATGGGATTAGTGCTAAATATAAATCTGATAAATTAAAACATGATTTAATTGGTTCATTTTATACTCATTCAACATCACCATTAAGAAGAGCATCAGATTGTATAGTTCATTTTTTATTAAAAGCCAAATATTTAGAAATAGAACCACCGTTTAATGAAACTCAATTAAAACAATTTGCTGAAAAATTAAATATAATTAATAAAGAAATGAAGAACATTCAATTTAAAGATATAAAGTTAAGAACATTTCAATGGATAGCAGAAGAATTAGAATCTAGATTAAATGCAATTAAAATAAAAGTAAAAGTAATGGGATACAAAGCACCATTTGTTAATTTAATGATAATTAATATAGATGGTATGGATGTAAATATTCCATATACTATTAAAAGAAAAAAACTTAATACAGAACAAGAATATTTTAATATAAAAATTACAAAAATTAATTATTATAATAAATATGATGAAGGAACATTGCCAGAATTAGATGCATTATTATAAAACCAAAATAAAAATTGATATTTTAATTGTAATAAACCATTAATAATAATATTTATGGTTTGTTACAAATTTTATTGTGAATTCATAACATCATTTCATAATCATTATAATGGAACATTTCTTAGGCCTCTTTCTTGGTGTCATATGCCGATTGAAAAAGAAAGTGGATATGTAGAATTTATTAAACGTTATTCAGCACGAAATTATATTAATACAACATTTTTAGCAAAATATGATTTTAAAAATAAACAAATTTTAATTAAATGCGAATATAATTATTTTGAACATTATGTAGAAAATTCAGAAGTTGATTTTATTTTGAAAAATTATAAAGATAATACTTATAATTATAAAAATATTCATGGAGAACTAGTTCCTCATCTTGCTGATGAGGAAATTTTAAGTTTTATTAAAATGTTTGACCAATTTTATCTTGAACAAGTAGATATTCCACTTAGGAAAGATGAATATGAAATGTATATTAGACATCTTAATAATAAATATGAATTTACATCTGATTATACTTCTGATGTATGTGATTATAAAATAGATATTTATTATAATGAACAAGATTATAATATAGTTGTGAGATTTTCTTTTCATGATAAAGTAAATAAATATAAAGATATGATTGAATATTATCTTTTTAAAAATAGAATGGTTTGCGATGAATATAATGATTTAAATAGTGCAGTTAATAATGTTATTGCAACAAGAATGGATTATATTTATATTGATTATATTGAATTTATAAATTACAGATTACCAAATTATTGTTAAAAATGTTATTTTATATTACCACTGATGATATTCAAAAATAAATACTATGGTTAAATACCATCATTTTAATAAAATAATTTTTAATCATTAATAATCAAGTCCAATCACCTCATTTGTATTTGGGTTCCGAATTGCTTTAATATTGTCAATTGTAATATAACCATTTTCCCAGTCAGGATGTTTCTGAAAATCATTTTCTACTCGATTAGTTCCAAAGTAATTATGGCCGATAACTGGTCCAGTCATACCATGATTAAGAGTAATCGCAATAATTCCATATTTAAGTTCAATTTGATGCTTGTCCTCTAGGAAAAAATTATAAACATATACATTTTCCATATTTACAGTATCAAAATGATTACTATTAATTGGAAATATCCAATCATTATTGATAATATTAATTGGATGGTAAGGAGTAATACCAATAATACCCATAGGGTTATTATTATCTTGACCTGCAATACAAATTTGTCCATTGTGCTTTGTCTTGATAACACATCGGACAAATGTAGATGTGTTACCACATAGAATACAAGTTCCCTTTCGAATATCTTGAACTGGGATGTATTGTTCCCGATTATTCTCATATACTCGTACCAATGTATTTTCCAAAATGCAAACAGTGCTTGTTGGATTATAGAATATTTGAGAAAATTGCTGAGAACTAACAGGAGCAACATAACCACCATAATTATTTCCGGAAGGTTTTGGTGGTGGCATATTGATAAAAATTTCTTCAATCATCTTCTGATATTTCTCAAAATCAGGGGTCTTAAAATACTGGACACCCTTATCCTTAAAATTGAGACACAATTTATTTTTGTATGCTGAAAGAACACTCAGAATATAATGCTTACCCCACTTTTGATAATATCGAGGACGCATAGCTTTCTCAATCTGTCCATCACTCTCATTATCAAAATAGGAACAATCAGAATTCAAATCACGCAAAAAATCAGACGATGAATTATCAATTATATTACAAATAATATTTTTAAATTCAGACAAATTATTATTTGTAATAAAAATTATAAATTTGTTTACAATATCTTGCTCAGTTTCAGATAGAGTAATTGTCTTATTATCCATCATATAGGCAATACTGTTGATAAATACTGTTCCAATCATAGTGGCATCTGGAATAAATCCAAAAATACCATTTTTTAGTTGAGAAATATCATACAACAATTTAGAATTAATATTATTACCAAAACCATATGTATTCAGTGTAATATTATTAATACTCAAAGAGTTATGAGATTGAAGGTAATCAGTTAGTGTTGCGACGATACCACGAGGTGGGTCGTTATTAGATTCTCCATCAGTAAATAGCAAAATATTAACTTTCTTTTCTGGAAAATTCTTTAAATAATTGGTTGCCATATCAACAGTAACTTTCAAAGCATCCCAAATATTAGTTCCACCATCAGGATACAAAGCATCTATTTTATCATTCAAACCAACTTTAGTAATCTTATTAACTGGTCCAAGATTAGATAGAATTTTAGCTTGATAGGAAAAACTAACTAGTGCAAGATTATCAGTAGGAGCAAGTGCTTCAACTACAGTCTTCATTGTATGCTTTACCAAATCCAACCGTGTTAAATTTAACTTTTCAACTGCACCAGCAACATCGCAATTTTCTTGCATTGAACCGGATGTATCCGCAATCATAATAATATTAACAGGTTCACGACCTTCTCCTGTATTAATTTCAGGAATAACTGAAATAGGTTGAACTACTGCAGTCCGACCAGTAAATTCATCAATTGCATCTTTGAGAGCACGATTAGGACGCAACTCATTAATTGTCATCGGATTTCGGGTAATTGGAGAATTGCCATGTTCTTCAATCCACTTGTAAATAGCATCTTTTTCGTAGGTATTACCATCATTATCACTATAGGGGTTAATCATTACACTTAGAGTTATAGGACAGAGATAAGCTTGAGGAATGCTCATAATAGCTTATAATAAAGGTATTTTTAGGTATTTTTTTCAACTTTTTATAAATTAATTTGATATCTCCCATTTTAATGGGGGTAAGCCATAGTCTTTTAGAAATTGATTATTAGCTTTTAAAGTTACTTCAATAGGTTCTATATTATATGATACTGGTAATTTTTGTAATAATAATAATTTTCCACTATCTCCAGTAACAGTTAAAGTTCCATCTTTTATTTCACCAATTAAATTTCTATTTTTAGCATGAGAAAACACTGCAAATATTTTGTTAAATTCAATTCTGAATGTATCAATAATATCTATATTTTTAATTTCAGAAATTAATGGAAATCCATCATAATTAAATTTTGTTTTAATACATTCTTCATTAGGAGTAAATAATATTTTCCATTCTTTCTTATTAATTAATCCATCTGGTAATAAATTACTAAATTCTATTGTAAAAATTTGTATATAACCATAAACCATTACTTTATAATAATAATATTAAAATAATTATTTAATTGATTTTATTTTATATTCATCAGTTTTTATATAATATTTATATAAAGATGCGCTCACGTCCATTTTTAACTTATTATCAATATGATTTTTAAGATGATATTTACAAAAATTATCGATAAATTTTGGAATTAAATATTTTTTTTCATTTCGCTCTTTGACAAAATTTATAATTTGTTCTTGAGCATTAAATAATATATTTATAGCTCTATTAAATATATTTTTATATTGTTTAATTGCCGGTGATTCAATCTTCATGATATCTATTTTAATTATAATATTTGAAAATAATTCATAATCACCATATCTACATTCATCTAAATTACACATTATATTTAATTCTTTTTTTAAAAATGTAATAAAACTATTAATATCAATTGCATCACCTGTATCTGAATCAACTGGATTAATTTTTTTATAAAATTTAACAAAATCAAATCTATTATTCTTTTTACATTCAATTATATTCTCAAAATTATCTGTTTGCAATTTTAAATTAGTTTGATTTTCACAATCTTTAAAAAATAGAACTTTTGATAAATTATAACAATCATCTGATGCAGTGCTTATCATAATTAATATATCATTTATTGTATTTTTCATAAATTGATACATATTATAATATTTTTTTTCATCATATACTTTATACAAATCAACAAATTGAATTGTTTGTATTTCTTTATCATTATCTATTTTATCATTATGAATTTTTTCAAAATATTCAATTACACAATCATATCTATGACCATCTTCATCTTCTATAACTATATATATATCATGATCATAACAGTTCGTATCTCTAATAATTTGTTTTTGAATATCTGAATGACATTCATAATAAATTCTTGTTTTAACTTTAGGAAAATATTTATTTAATAATTTAACTATATGTCTCCAATTAACTTTAAAAATATTTTCAACTCTAACATTATTTACATTATAATCATAATAATCAAATTTCAAATCATTACTAAAATAGATAGTATGTTTTGTTTTATAACATGTTTTCAAATAATTTCTAAGTTTTTTGATACTTTTTCTTTCATATAATTTGGTTTTTTTATTAAACCAGCAATTAACTTTATTTTCTAATTTTATACTTTCCATTAATAACATAAGTAATTGTAATCAAATAAATATTTCAATTTTTTCTCATATAAATTATATGAATAAAGATAAAGTTAATAAAAAAATAGATAAGATAAATTCATTAATTGATACTAAAATGCTTCACTTATTTGATAAAAAAAATTTAGTTTTATCTACTAAAACATTAAAAGATATGAAAACAAAAATTAATACTTTAGAACAACCAAAAAAAGATACAAAAGTATATTTAATAAGATTAAAGATAGATAAAAATGATGTTACACCATTAATTATAAGTTGTTCTCAATATACTTTAACAACAGATTATGAATTATATCCAAAAGAAGATGATCCATTTCAAACAATAACTTATACAGAAGACGAAATAATAAAATATGGATTTAAAATGGGGCATTTACAAAGAATAATTAAAGCAATTAAAAAACATTTAGTCTCTTTCAAACAAGATACTATTCCAATTAGTAGAGTAATAAAATTATTTGAAAATTAAAATAATATCCATGCAATTAATATATTATAAATATTGAAATAATATAAACATACATAATATATTATATTATTTATGTTTAGTCCACAAAAAAATGGCCTGATATTTGAAAATGATATTCATAATTTTTTAAGTAAAACACGCCATGATATATTAATGAATGAAACGCAAATTAGAAAAATAGATAACACTATAACTGCTATAGATCATTTATTAGTATCAAATAATATATACTTTTGTTTTCAAGATAAGCGTTTAAAAACAAATATTTCTAATTCAAATTTTAATCATTTTATAAAATGTGTAGAAAAGGTCTCCGCTAAAATTAATCATAGTTGTAAGATTTATGCTATATATCTATCTTTTACTGATTTTTCAAGTATTGCTAATAAACAGTTAGAAGAAGAAAATGCAAAATATATAAATGGTAGTAATATAGAATATATAAAAATTATTGGCCTTAGTAAAGATATAATTATTAATAAATTGGAACAATTATTATATAGTAATAATATTTTTTCATATGATACTGATGGAGATTGTGTAATGATATAATCAAAAAAATTGATATTACCACATTGAAAACTTTAATTTATATTATTTAATGCAAACAGATAGTTTATTTGAAGAACAAACAATTCAATATGATACCAAACCGATTGTAATGATTGATATGTCTGGTTCTACCGGTAATTCTATAAATAATAAAAGAATATTAGATATGGAAAAAATCCATATATCTAATTTATTAAAGGAACGTAAAATTAAAGATTGTCATGTTATGTTTTGGGATGATAAGGTTAATATTACCAAAATTAATAAAGTAAGTGAAATTAAAAAGTATAAAATTATTCATAATGGTGGAACTAATGTTGCAACAGCTATTAATAATATTCCATCAGATTGGTATAATTCATCTAAAGATATTTATATTGTAACTGATGGTGAAATTTCTGACGAAACTGACTTTTCCAAATGTTTAAATAAACTATATGAAGATGGTAAGAAAATTTATATTGCAACAGTTGAACCGAATGATTATAATTATTTATCATCTGATGTATCAGCTGGAAATACTATTTTCAAAGTAATTAAGGATAATAAAAAAACTTTTATGGTTAAACAATTTATTTGTTATAATCAGCATCATGATAAATCAAATGAACCATTTATTAATTTTAGTAATCCTGATATTGGACCTGAAATGTCTGTCTTTCGTGATAAAGCATTTCGTGTAGATAAAACTGCTAAATTTATTAAACATATTGAAAAAATAATTAATGAAATTTCTTTGATAGATAATCAGAAGGATAAAGAAGATGCTTTATTAAAATTATCTTATGATTTAACAGTTAGTCTTCATTTTTTAGTAAAAAATCGTCCATTATCTACCAAGAGAGCACTTATTAATTTGTTTTGCAATTTGTTTGTTGAAGTAGGTTCTTATAGAACAATTCGTAAAATGTTATTAGATGAAGTTGATAATATGGAGGTAGGTTCTGCTAATACTTATCAAGGATATAAAAATAATCGTGAAAAAGTATTTGAAACAGCTCAAATTGCTTTGTATGATAATGTTAAACAGGCTATATCTAATGTTCCTTCTCGTAATTATGTTAGTCTTATTATGAATACAACTGATGGAGAATATATTATTCGTGATATAGAAGATAATGTAAAATATAGTATTTCGATGAATGATAAAACTTATAATAATAGTGCAATTAAATTTGGTAATCATCATATTCCTATGGTTCCTGAAACAATTACTCTTGATAATAATAATTATGACCAATGTATTCGTCAATGGCTCCGCGCTAATTATGCTAAGAAATATCATATCAATCCTGCATCAGATTTAGCTATGTATTACTTTTTTGCAGATGCTCTTCGTGTATGGTTATCAACTGATGTTTCTGAAGAAATTAAAAATTGTTATCGTCAATTAGTCTATGTATGTTTAGATAGAAAGAGGTTCGGGACAGATATAACTGAATATAATTATCTATTAAATAATAAGCCAGCACCTGTTAGTGGCAATCCAGAAAATATCAATTATATTTTATACAAAGCAATGGTTCATGGTAAATTCATTGAAAATAATAAGATATTAGCAGAGGAACCATTAGAAGATGATAATAATGTTGTCTATAATATTATTAATCTGGAAAGTAAATTAGACCCTATGGCTTTTTGGTACACTTTTATTAGATTATTTGGAGATAAAAAATTAATCAAAGCTCAGAAACATTTTTGTAATATTAAGAAAATTGATATTAAAGTTGTTCCCATTAAATCTTATACTAGAAATATTAATTATATTGAATATGAATATAAATGCTATGTTACTATGGTAGATACAAATGAAACTGGTGGCTATATTATTAAAGCACATCAATTATCAAAGAATGTTATTTGTAGTCCTCGATATGTTGTTTCTGAGGAAGGATATAAATGTATGAATGATATTTTTTGCCCAATTTGTCATTCTAATGTTACAATGGAAAAAATGCCTAATGAGAAAGAATATTTAGAACAATTTAAGAAAGATAATAAAGATATTTCAGTTGTTGAGAAATATTATGATGCAACCCTTTTTGAACAAGTTAAAATTGAGGAAAAAGAATATAGTATGGAAACAATTGAAGACCATAAATTAATTAAAATGAGTAGCTTACCGGATGATTATTTTGATCCAGTCGCATATAGTATAATGGCACCATATATTCAGGAAGCAGTAAGTGGTCGTCGTGTAGAAATTAAAAATCAAGAGGAATTTAATAACAATGTATTTAATCGTTTTCCATTCTTAAAGGATATTGATATGACAGGAGCTTGTATTGCAGGCGGGTTTTGTCGTTCAGTATTATTGCGCCAGCGTCTTAAGGATTTAGATTTTTTTCTCTATGGAGAAAATCATATGGAGAATTTTACTCGTATTATGAACCAATTATTAACTAATCTTAAAAATCAGAATGATAAATATAAATTTTTGATTATGTATAAGCCATTATTTAATGTTTATGAAATTGTGGTTGTTAGTGACCCAAATGACTTTTTTAAGGATGATTATAAGCTTGATAACTATAAACAATATAAATATAAGAGCTTACATCAATTTGACCAACTTACTATTATCGATCCTGAAACTGGAATAGTATACAAGAAAAAAAATAAGAGCAAATATAGTCCAAAGGAAGAAATAGAAACATCTCAAGCTGCAATTGAAAGCCGTGATTTTTCTAATTATTTTGAGGATGGTGATGTATCAGGTATTCGTATGGCACATCGTATTCAATTTGTTCTAACTAGAAATGCAGGTATTGAAAATATTTTTGAGAACTTTGATATGTATCCATGTCGTGTTGCCTGGAATGGGGTTGATACATTATTTACTGATAAATCTGCTAAAGCTTACAAATATATGATTAATATAGTTAATGAACATAATTACAGTGAATTATTTAATCATCGTATTGCAAAATATTTTACTTATGGCTTTACTATTGTTATGCCTCGATTAGATTTAAATAAAATTAAAAATCAGCCATATTTGAATATTGAAAAGGTAAGCTTTAAGATTTTAAACTTAAAAGATAATTATATTCTAGTCGAACATAATTCTCATATTAAAGATCAACTGAAATCAATTGAGAAACTAGAAAATAGACATAAGAAAGAAACTGGTAATTCTGGTAAAGCATTATATAAATCATCATTATTCTGTTCTTTGGTTAGCTTGCTTCGATATGTAAAGATTAATGATATTGCTTATCGATTTACAGGCCAAATTGTTCTTCCAAATAATGATGGGATTGTTGAATTCCGTGAAAAAACAGAGACAATTCATTTTATTGAAAAAATTAATAGTCGTATTCCTAATCATGATTGGTATAAGAATGTAGGTGTTGGATATGTTGAATTAGAACAAGATAATGATTTAGATGAAGCATCTGATGAAATATCTGAAGAAGAAATTGATGCATCTGAAGAAGAAATAGAAGCATCTGAAGAAGAAATAGAAGCATCTGAAGAAATTGATGCATCTGAAGAAATAGAAGCATCTGAAGAAGAAATTGATGCATCTGAAGAAGAAATTGATGCATCTGAAGAAGAAATAGAAGCATCCGAAGAAGAAATTGATGCATCTGAAGAAGAATTCACATTAGAAACATCTGATATTTTATCAGATGAAACATCTAATGATACAGAATAAATTAACAATTAAAAAATTGAATTATTTTATTAAAGAAATATTAATAAATATATTATAATGACATCAACAAACATTAATGATAATAATTTAACACCAGTTAGTGGGTTTATTGATTTTGATGAAAATGGTGATATTATATTAGTTCCAACATTACCACCAAATCGAGTATTAACCACCTTAGATAGTAATAATAATAAACGCAAAGCATATGATGATTATTATGACGGACCAGGGAAATATGAATGTAATGTATGTCATAAGAAATTTGTAAAAAAATCATATTGTATTCGACATGAATTGTCACATAATGAAAAATTTAAATGTAAAATTTGTGGAAGTGAATTTATGCATAATACTCATCTTAATCAACATATGTTAGTTCATAAAGAAAAACAATACAAATGCGATATTTGTGGTATTGGGATTAGATTTAAATTTAATTTGAAGAAACATCGTAAAATTCATATTCCATATCGTGATGAAAATGGTGATATTAAGTATTATTAAAATTTATTTAATGATTATTTCACCAATAATAATATCATTAATATAAATTATTAAATTATCATTTAATAATTTATATCTACTTCCGATGATTTCGTGTTTAATAGTTTTTAAAAATAATTGAGCGTTAGTATACTTGACAATCTTAGGCATTTTATCAATAATACTCCTATAGTAATCCATTATATTATTATCATAATTAATTATTTCAATCTGTTTCCAACTACTACTTACATTAACACTTACCATATCTTTAACTTTTTCACAATAAAGTTTATTATCCATACTATAATAAACTTTATTAATTCCTATATTTTTCAACATTAAAGTGCATTTGTAACATGGTCGTGCATTACCAAGAGTATTATCATGTTTCTTCCTAATAACCATTATATTTAAGTTTTTAATTTTTTTATTAATAATCCATCCATATTTTTCAGAATACCTTAAATCTTTTCCAAAATGAGTATTAATTGCATTAACTTCAGCGTGAATTGCTGGACATACATGACCTTTAATATAATTTCTCTCAACATTTGTGCATACATCGCCAACTGGTTTCATACCCCTTAATATAATGGCAGAAACAGAAATATTTATATTAGAAATATTAGGATAATTAATCAATCGTTCTATCAATGTTTGAAACCTCATTATAATATTTAATAATGTTAATTATTGATAATTTAATCAATTTTTTTATAAAATTATATATATATGACTAAAAAGATATATATAATTTTATTTTTAATTGTGTTATTTTTTATATTATTAGGTTTATTATTAAAAAAAGACCCTTTTGATAATGCAGATGATATAGTAGTTAATTTAATATTATTTCATTCAGAAGGCCCTCCTTATGACAATGCATCTAATTTTACTCAAACAACTAATGAAATAATTGAATTTGCAAAACCACATGTTGATAATATATTTGTATATACCCCACGAATTTTAAAAAATTTGGGATATGGTAAATATGTTAAAGATTATGATGATTTAGGTGAAGCATATTTGAATCCAGGAATACAACACATAGGTTTTCTTGGTTTTCGTCCATTAATATTTTTATTGGAATTAGAAAAAATGAAAGATGGAGAAATATTAGTTCATAGAGATACAAATTATAAGAAATATCCATCCTTACAAGATTATAGTAATTTTAAGAGCCATGTTTTAAAATATCTAAAAGAATGTAACTTTGATGTATTTATCGCTAGAGAAAATGAAAATTTACAATTAATAAATCATTGTAAAACTAATGTTATTAATGAACTTGGTGAAAATGATGAATTTGTTAAAAATTTTCCCTTGTTGATATGTAATTTTATTATTATGAGAAAATCTAAAGTAACAATGGAATTAATAAAAGAATGGTTATTTGCATGTGAACATGAAGAATGGATTAATGGAAAAAGATATGGAGAAATGGATCCAAGATATAGATGGAGTACATCAGAACAATGTATATTAGGAATAATTATTGCAAAATGGGTAAAAAATAGAAAACATAATATTCCAATAAATTATCCAGATGTTATAACAAATAGAACTATAACTGATTTAATAAAACCAACGAATTATGACTATTTAAAATATATAAATTAATATAATGATTATTATAATTCCATTAGGAGGTATTGGAGAAAGATTTAAAAAGAATGGATATAATGTTCCTAAAGCATTAATTAATGTATTAGGTAAACCTATATTATATTATTTATTAGATAGTATTGATAAAAATCAAAATATTAAATATATATATATTCCATATAATAATGAATATGTTCATTATAGACTAGAAGATAGACTAAAAAATGATTATCCATATTTTAATTTTAAATTCTTTCCTTTACAAAATAATACTGATGGTGCGGCACATACAATTAAATTAGCATTAGATAATATAATTGAAAATTCTGATATATCTGATGTTCCTATTATGTGTATGGATGGAGATAATTTTTATACAACAAATATAATTGGATTATATGAAAAATATAAAGATAATGCTATAATTACAACAATTGATAATTCAGATTCAAATATATATTCATTTGCTGATGTTAATAATAATAATGTTATAAATATAATAGAAAAAGAAAGAATATCAAACAATATTTGCACTGGAGTATATTGTTTTAATTCATATAAATTATTACATAAATATTGTAATAAAGTAATAAATAATAATATTAAATTTAAAAATGAATATTATGTATCAGTTGTTATAAGTGAAATGTTAAAAGATGGAATAATTTTTAAAAATATAAATATTAATAAAGAAGATTGGCATTGTTTAGGAACTCCAATTCAAATAAGATTATTTTGTAATAACTATCCTAGGATATCATGTATTAATAATAATATTAAAATCAAACAAAAAAGAATATGTTTTGATTTAGATAATACATTAGTAACATATCCAAAAATATTAGGTGATTATAAATCAGTAGAACCAATACAAAAGAATATAGATTATTTGAAATATCTTAAAAAATTTGGACATACTATAATTATTTATACAGCTAGAAGAATGAAAACTCATAATGGAAATGTAGGTAAAATAAATGCAGATGTTGGTAAAATAACATTTGATACTTTAGATAAATTTGATATTCCATATGATGAAATATATTTTGGTAAGCCATATGCTGATATATATATTGATGATTTAGCAGTTAACTGTTTCGATAATATTGAAAAATATTTAGGATTTTATAATGATAATATAAAACCGAGAGATTTTAATACAATAAATATGAATACAATAGAATTATATGAAAAGAAATCAAATGATTTATCTGGAGAAATATACTATTATTTAAATATACCAAATGATATGAAAGATTTATTTCCTATTTTATTTGATTATGATATAAATAATAAATGGTTTAAAATGGAAAAAATATCAGGTATAACAGTTTCTCAATTATATATTAATCAATTATTAACACCAGAATGTTTATTACATATTATGAATTCACTAATTAGAATACATAATGTTAATATTGATGGAATACACAATAATATTAATATTTATGATAATTACTGTTGTAAATTAAAACAAAGATATGAAAGTTATAATTATAATATATTTGAAAATTCAGAACAATTATATAATTTATTATATCAAAAATTATCAGAATATGAAAAAAATAGTAAAGGTAAAGTAAGAATGATACATGGAGACCCAGTTTTTACAAATATAATAATTAATAATTATGATAAGATAAAATTTATTGATATGAGAGGTAAAATTAATAATATACTTACTATTTATGGAGATTGGTTATATGATTGGGCAAAAATATATCAATCATTAATCGGTTATGATAATATATTATTAGAACATCCTATTAACAATAACTATCAAGGAAAATTAATTAATATATTCAAAGATAAATTTATTGAATTATATTCATTAGAAGATTTTAACGATTTAAAAATTATAACTAAAAGTTTATTATTTTCATTAATACCATTACATAATAATAACAAATGTGATAAATATTATCAATTAATATTTTCTAAATTTTTAATATAGATGTTAATATTAATAATTTTTTTAATTATTATTTTACTATTTATCTTATTATATTATAAAATTGATAATTTTAATAATTATAATAATACAGATAAATATGATATAGTTTATAGTATATTAGCTCATGAAAATACTGATTTTTTATTAAAATTAATTAATAATATAAAAAAATATAACAAAAATTATAAAATATTAATACTGTTTCATTTAAATGATGAATTATATAAAACTTTCAAACCAATTGATGAAAATGTATTAATAAATGATATTCATTATGATAAACAATTATATCATCATTCTTTAACTCAAGCACATTTTGATAATTATAATTATTTAATTAAAAATAATATTAATTTTAAATATATTTTATTATTAGCATCAAATTGTATGTTTATTAAACAAATTAATATTACAAATACATTTAATGAAACAGATACTGTATTTAAATGTGATGAAGATATTAATAAAATAATTACCCATTCATGTAGAGATTCAATTGAAGGTAATAAATATATTATGAATTGTTTTAAGAGAGATAATGTTTGTATTTATAAGCATGATTGGGAAGGTTCTATATATACAAATAAAATATTTGGTAAAATAGTTAAATATATAGAAGATAATAATATATTTAATAATATAAATCACGAGTTTCAATTCGAAGAAATATTACTACCCACTTTAATGAAATATTTTAATTTAAATAAATATATAACATATGGTAAAGTATTTTGGGATAATAATGGTTATTATGTAAATGAAATAGATATAGATAATCTTATAAATGACAAAAATGGTAATATTTGTATAGTTAAAAGAGTTCCAAGAGATATTAATTCTACAATTTTTAAATATATAGACCAATTACCAGAATAAAAAAGTTGATTTATCCATTCATTAATTATATAAATTATATATTTAATGAACTACGAACTTAACATCATCACCCGGAATATGATCCCTAATAACATTTATCTTTGTGATAATGGTAAAGACGATTGGAACAAAATTAATTATTTTGAATTTGAAAATGGTCTTAAATGTGTTATTGGTGCTAATAGATATTTATCTGGAAAGGATGCAATTGAAAGCATGAAAGATGAAATGGATTATATATTGGAAAATGATAGTCCTGAAGAATTACAGCAATATTTTTATGATAACTTTGAAAATTTTATTTCTTATTCTGATTGTGTTAAAATATTTAATTATTATAATGAGAATGAAGATTTAATTAAAGAAACTTATTATACTTATTTTGATAAAGAAGATATGGAGGAAGAATATATTGATGATAATACTAGAGATAAAATAGAAGAATATGTTGATAAATATACTGAAAAATATTTGAATAAAGCAATTCAATGGGCTCAAAAAAAAGTGTATCAAAAAGTTAATAAAAAGATAAACAATAATGATACTACATTAGTATTATATTCGTAATAAAGTATAAAAATTGAATTTATTTATTAATAAATTATTAATAAATATAATTAATGAGTTTATTTCAGTGTATTCGACGTTTAATAAGATCTAATAATTATACTGTATCAGAATTAAATAATCCTCAAGTTGAAGATGAACATTTTGATGAACAATTTGATGAGCCACCTGAATATGAAAATCCACCTGAATATGAAAATACACCTGAATATGAAAATATAAAATATATAGATAAAAAACATGTTCCTAAGAGTAAAACAACTATTGCTATTGAAGAAATTATAAATAACATTCGAAATGATAAATATAATTTGGGTTGTTTAATTTTAGATGATAAATTACCTTCTCCCTCAAAAATTATTAAATATTTGGTTAAAAATTATTCGACAAATAATGATATTATGTTATATATGATTAAAAATCATAAACATAATCATATTGTTAGGGTAGGAACACATAAAGAAATATTAAATACTAAACGAAATAAAATATTTTTTATCGGACCTATCAATTTAAATATTCAAATTAATAATAATATGTTTAATTTTAGTAAATATAAATGTGGTATTTTTAGCATTATATATATAAATGAAAATGGTTGGCAAGGTAACGCAATTCATAATATAGCATTATTTGACGGTTCTGCATCAGTTTGTAATACAATTGTCAATATTGATAATTTCATCAAATTATTTTAGAAAATGATTTTAAATATAAACTTGTTCTTATTTAATAATGGACACATCTATGTATACTTGGCAACATTTATTATTTACTGCTGATATTTTAGTTCAAAAAGGTTGTTTGAGTGAATCTCAATTAGAAATGATTATAAATATGGTTGATTTAAGAAAGTTAGTTAAATTTAATAAACTTAGTAAGGAATTTATTAATAAATATGTTATCCCACGAATAGACTTAGATGAATATGATGGGATTGATGAATATGATATAGAAAAATATCAGGCACAATTTAATTAAAAATTTATATCCTAAATAAAATCATTAATTTTAGGATAAAAATCTTTCTCATAATAAATTGGTGAAAATATATACATTGTATCCTTTCATTTGCAGATGGGTCTTTTATTTTTATTGATTAAAACCTTTGGTTCTATTATCTGCAAGTGGAGGAATAGTTAGTATTGATTTATGTTTATTTTTATGTATATATTCCATAATGTATATAAAATAATGAAAATGTAACTTTATTTTCATTATTTTATTATAATAATGAACTATTTAATTGATCCACAAATGGAAGATAATATTAAAAAATTTAAAAAAGATGCCGAATTATATTTTGAAGAATTAAAAATAGATATAATTAACACAAATAATTATTTAACAATTTTTATTAATTTTTCACAACAATCTAATAGTTATAGTAATTTTATTAAAAATACAGATATAATAAATAAATACATCAAAATATACTTATTAAAGAAAACAGGAATAGAATATCTATTTGGACCATTATATGTAGATAATGCTAAATTAAATAAAATATTCAGTGCTATTGGTTATATGAAATTTGATTATTATACTGATTATTTAGATGTTATTCATAATTATATTAAAGAAAATAATATAGATAATTATTTGATTTATTACTAATAAAAAATTGATTTAATAAATTATTATTTTTAATGATAATTTATTAATGTCATTCTTATCTGATTTATTAATTATATTAATTTTATTAAGTATTTGGTATATTATAGTTATTGTAGAAAATGTTATTAAAAAATATAAACAGAAAGAACTAATTAAACAACAAGAAGCTATTAAACAACAAGAAGCTATTAAGAAACAAGAAGCTATTAAGAAACAAGAGTTACTTAAACAACAAGAAGCAATAAAGAAACAAGAGTTACTTAAACAGCAAGAAGAAGAAGATGATGAACAAGAAATTTATGATGAAATATTATTATTAATAATGGTTGAATGTTTGAATAATACAAATGAACTTGTTAATAAAATTATTAATAAAATTATTAAAAAGTATAAACATACAGATAAATTAGATAAAAATACTAAATATGATATTAATGATATATTTAATGAAGCATCAATTAATAAACAAATTGATTTGGTTAAATTAGTATTTTCATTAGATAATATTAAAAATAAACAATACTTTTCAGATAATATATTCATTGGAGATGAAGAAACATTTGATGAATTATTAATATATGCTATTAAAAATAATATGGATGATTTATTTGAATTTCTATTCGGTTCTAAATCATTTAAAATAGATGAAGATAAATATATTGAATTTGAAAAATATATTAAAAGTAAAGAAATGTTTTTATTATTTATTAAACATAAAACAGCAGATGAGTATCATAATATAGTTGATTAAAATAGAATGTTTTACCATAAAAATCTTAATTTATAATAAAAATTGATTTAACAAAAAATTATTATTAATAATTAATATATAATTAATGCAAGATTTATTTAATGAATTATCATCAAATGATAAAAGAATATTTTTACTGAAAAATATATTAGATGATACACATTTTAAAGATATTCATCAAATAATTAATAATAAATATTCTAATTATTTATCTACAAATACAGATAATGAAGAACAAAATATGACTAATATAATTATTAAATATTTATATGATTATAATCAAGCAATTAAAGAGTGTTATATTGACCAATCTAGATACAAAGATTTAGTATTGAATGTATTTGATATGAAAGATAATATAGAACAATGTATGAGTAGTAAATATATCAATGGCACTGATTGTAATGGAAAATCTATTTTTGAAATTATGATCAATTATTATGAAGAAACTAAAGATTTTATTGAATATAAATATGGAGGTGCTGTTGATGGAGAAGATAACGACCAATCATTATCATCAGCATTAAAAATTCTATTTAATAACCCACATTTAAATAAGAAATTTAAAAAACATAAATATTATAAAGATAATAATAAAAGAATTAATAGCTTAAAAGATGATAATGTCCGCGAATTTAATTACTGTTAATTTGTTTAAAAAAAAGTTCATTTATATAATCAATGGAATATGATTATATAAATGATATTGATAATATTATAGAAGATAAAGCTAAAATGAAAGAATTATTATTATATTTATTACAAACTAATTGTAAAAGATATGATGATTATGATTCAGAACAATTATATGATTTATTTTTAGAAATTCCTGTTAAAAAGTTTATTACAGTCCTAAATAATATGATATGCTATGAGGGTAGATTGATACATTTTTGCGATCATATAGAAAATTTTATTAATAGAGTAAAAGTTGATCCAAAAAACCAATTGCATTTTTTACTCCAGCATAATTATAGAGTTAAATATAATGACAATATTTTATTTGAAGAACATATACTTTTAAGTTCATTGCGTAATGATAAAATTTATTTACAATATTTTATTGAATATTATGAAGAGAATGATGAGTTTGATAGATTAATTGATAAAATGAATGAATTTAAAATATTAAAAAATGAAGAAATTAAAAATCGTAATTTATTCGATAATTTTAAATATATCAATAATTTTTTTAATAAAAAATATATTGAAGCTAATTATACTAAAGAAAGACAAGAGAAACTAAAAGATTTCTTTAAATTTTTCAGTAAAATTAGTAAAAAAATTAAAAAATAATCATTTTAACCTTTTAAATTGAATAACAATGCATTTTCTTATTCCAGTACCATTCATCAATGTTACTCTATGTGTTAAATTTCCACTAAATATTACTAACATATTTGATTTTATATTTATTATTTTATGTTTTTTAAATTCTAAATCACCACCTTCAATTGTATTATCTTTTTCTAAATAATAAATACATGTTACTGTATTGAATGATACTACACCATAATCATCTTCATGAAAATCAAAAAATGGTTTTGTTTTACCATTTACAATGTATTTATGAAATTCTATATAATATTTAGAAGGATTAATTCTAAAATTATTATTAGATACAATTTTGACTGTATTTTGAATAAATTCTATAATTTTTTCATTATTATCTTTTTTTGATATTTGAATATATGTTGACTTTTTTTCTTTATAATAATCATCAAATAATTCATTTAAATTTGAATAATCATCATATACTACAGAAATCATATTAATATTATTTATCTAATTATTTAAATTAGATAAATAATCAATTTTTATTCAGGATTTTTAATTTTTGGTTAATTTATAAATCTCAATATCTCGTTTAAGAATTTGATTCTCATATTTTTCTTTCTGGAGTTCTAATGAATGTTCTAACTTTTCTTTTTGATGTTCTAATTTTTGAATATCAATTTGATGTTGTAATTTAATTAATTCATTCTCTTGTTTAAGTCTTTCAATTTCATTAAGTAATTCTTTTAAGGAACCTGCATAAATCTTACGGATTTTTTCATATTCTTTCTTAACAATATCAATCTTGTCTTTTGGAATAATAGCAATTTCATTTCTACCTTCAATCTCATATTTATATTTACTATAAGTATAAAAATTAGCAATATCATTCTCAGCTTCTACAGCATATGATGAATCAACAAATGAATACATCATTAATCTTAATTCTACATTTTCTAATTTACCATAATCATTATTATGTTCATTTGTTCGTCGTTCTAAATCTTCAGAACGACCATATTTAACAATAATGTCATTATCATTATAATTATTATTTCCTTCAGTTGGGATATTAAATGTATTTCTTAATGAAGCAACAGTTCCTAATGAAAATAAATAAATACATGAAATTGGCGATGTGCTTTTTTTACATACTTCCTTAACTGCTTCTGGTAAAACACCTAATGTATCACGTAATTTAAGCTTCTGTTCATTTGTTCCCATTTGGATAATAAAAAGTTTTTCTGTTGCCCATTTAATAAAAGTATTTGCACGACCACATTTAGACACGAATAATACTCTTAGGATACCTTCATATGTTAAAAATAGTTCTTTTTTAGTTGTAGTTTGTTTATTTGATTTCTTCAGAACATTCTTCTGATTTTCACAAATAAAATATTTATAATCTTTTACCTCTTCATAAGATGTATTAGATTTAACCAATATTTCTGATAAATTTTTCATTTCAAATCCATCTGCTACATCCTTAACTTTAAAATATATTTTATCTACTGCACGTTCCCCACGAGTTTCAATCTCAATAATATTCCCATCATTATCAGTAAATTTTTCTTCATCTTTTAATTGAATTATTAATGGTGCTTTATTTATTCCATTCTCATTTATTTCATTTGATTTTAATTCAGGGATTTTATCAATAAATGATTTAATAAATAAAATCCTATCGAATTTAAAGCTCTTTCCATCAGTTACAGTCCATTTATCATCCTTATATCTAGCATAAATATAGTTCTTTGCTTCTATTTGTTTCTTACTAATAATATCACGGCTACTACGACAACCTTTTGAATAAATTGGAGCATTGGTAAATAAACTATCACCAGTAATGTATTGTTTGTCATTAATTGTTATCAATTCCATTAATAATAATTTATATTTGTCTTTATAATATTACAAATAAAACTAATTTTGATAAAAACATATAATATATATAATATTAATATTATGAATAGTGATATAAATGATTTATCAAAAAATTTTAATAATCTCCAAATTGTTCCATTTAAGAAACATAAAAAACATGATATAAATCTTTTAACAATTTCAATGAATAAAATAAAAATAGGTAAACATAAAATTGTTAAAAATAACATCATTAAAAACATTGATACAAAGTATGAAGTTTTTTCATTATTAAATAAAAAATTATTTATGGATGAAATATTTGGCCCTGTTTTATTTAGATATTTTCAAAAACCAATTAAAAGTTTAAAAATGATACCTGAAGAAAATAATTATGATGCAGATGAAGAATAAAAAAATTGAAAATAATAGACCTAGGTGCATTTATTAAATATGTATGGCTTGTTATTACAAGTGCCCAGTTAATAACTTTGTATTTTTAGTTCGCGATGTTTTGCAACGTGATGAACTAAATAATGAATATACACGCTCGTTTTTATTTTGTAGCACTACATGTTTTAATAATTTCAAAAAGGATTTAATTACTGAAGATGAAAATGGTTATGAATATTATAATGAGGTAGCATTCGATAAGTTAAATCGTTGCATAGTCCAAATGATGGAAATAGTTGAACAATATAAGGAAAAACGCAGGCAAATTAAAATGAAAGAAAATGAGAAAATTCGTGCGGAACCCTCATACATGCCTGACGTGGAACCTGTAACAAAATTAGCTAGGTTGAATTAATTGTATAATAAAAATTGATTTTTTTATATCATTATATCATTATTTTATTAAATAATGGATAACCAAAGCCATCAAGATAATAAAACTGATATAAGTAAGACAATTGAAGAAGACAAGAGTAATGATAATAATTATTATCCTGTTCGTGATAAATGTAATATTTGCAATAAAAATAATAAGAATGAACAGTTTGTTTCAATGGTGCATAAATGGCGAGAATATGGTGGATATTCACAGAATTTGTATCCACGATATTTTTGTTCTAATGAATGTTTAGAAATTTTTGAACGAGATTTTCGATGCAATTATTGTCATATTGTTACATATGATTGGAATAATTATCAAAAAGGACCAGATGGGTTTACATATTGTGATAATGAAATGGAAATTACAATCGGAGATAAACCATGTTATTATCAGCGATTTAATATTACTTAAAAATTATTTACGAGCTTTACCTTTTCTTGATGATTTATGTGATGATTTTCTTGATGATTTTCTTGATGATTTTCTGGATAATTTTCTTTTAGGTTTCATATCTTCATCGTGATAAACTGTTGGTTTATAAATAACTGGTTGATAATAAGGAGATACTTGTGGAGCATATGGATCATAAATAATTTGAGCTCCAGGAGTATATGGGTAATAAGGATTGTAATTAGAAGGTGGGATAACTGGAGTTATTTTTTTAGTTGCAAGTGTTGGACCAGTTGGATTAAATACTGATGGATGTGACACATTATTTGATCTAATTAATATGTTTTCTGGAACAGTTTCTAATAAACCATTATCGTATTTAATTTCATAATAATTATCAAATGAACCAGGATTAGAAATGTTTGATAATTGTCTAAGATTTTTAATAACACCTGAATTATAATTTAATGTATTTTCTACTCTTTCTCCTTCTTTAAATAAAGGAAATGTAAAACTTTGTCCATCAACAATATAACCACCTTTTTGATTATTAAGTTGTTTTTTAAGTTCAAAATACTTTACTTTATATTCTAAATACTTGGCTTTGTAATCCATATATAATTATTAGAGAAATTAAAAAAATCTTTCAAGCATACATTCAGCAAATTTTTTAATTTCATTATCATTTATATCGCAACTATAACGTTCATCATTATCAATTTTAAATTTAGGTCTTGATTCATTTTGCATATAATAATCATGTCCATCATCAACATATGTTTTAGAAGCTTCAATTGAGAATTTATATTTTTTATTATATAATCCAAATTGAATAAAACATTCTTGTTTACTGTAATTTCTATTAATTCTATATTCACCATCTTTATAAGAAATTAAAATTATTTTATAAGGTATTTTTTTATAATTTTCATCATCATATCTCCATGCTCTAAATATTTGATTATAAATTTTATTATTATAATAATTAATCTTTTCTTTATTATTACAATTATCAATTAAAATCTTTAATATTTTAATATTTTTATATGAATCATGAAGCATTTTTATTGTAAAATCATTATTATATTTAGGTCCATATTTTTTAATTATATTTTCATTAAAATTTTTTGTAATTTTTATTTTATATCTATTTTTTGTAACACATTTATTAATTGTTTCACATAATTTATCAATTTCTAATAAATATTCTTCTTTTGGAATTTTATAATTAATATAATCATTATATTTTTCAATAATACCATAAAAATTTTTTAATGACCCAAAACTAAAATACCTAACATAATTATTTTTTAATATTCTTATACACTCTCTAAAATCTTCAATATATAATCTACTAGTATTTCTTAATTTATCTAGACAATCCTTTATTTTTGGTAATTCTTCAAGAGAATAATCTGGAATATAATCTATTTCATCAGAACGATAATCTTCTCCATCCCACAAATTATTTTCTTCGATTATTTTTTTATATTTTTTATTAAAATCACACTTCTTATTATTAATAATTAATAATTTCTTATTTTCATCAATAATTGTATTATAATCATTATTATTATCTTTTGATGGTTCTTTTTCAATGCAAATAATATTAATACTAATATTATTAATCCATAATTTAATAAATTTTGCAATATATTGATGCATTTGTTCTTTTGTTATAATTGTCTTTTTTGGTTGACAAGACACTTCTGTTTTATCATTATTTACTTCAATATAACTATATAATATTAATTCATTAATATATAAATAAGATAATTGATTATTATTTTGAAAAAATACTTTTATATAATACATTAAATATTAAACCATTCAATTATTTATATAATTAAATTCAATATTTGTGTTAGTCGCCATTCAAAATTTATAATTTTGAACCTCACATAACACAAATCGCCATAAAAATTGATTTATATTTATTTTATAAAGATACCTTAAATTATAATGTCTTCTAACGAAACTACTGCTAATAATGAACAAGTAACTATTGAAGAAGTTGAGGAATTTCCAATTCCTCAAGTTCCGTATAATAATCATAATGAACCTCAAGTTGGATTTGGAGTAGGTGCTAATAGTCAGACTACTACTCCCTTATCCTTTGGTGGTACTACAGGAGTTACTACAACTAGTAATGGTGGTTTAGGTGCTCCATTATTTAGTTCTCAAAATGTTCCTTTTACTGCTCCACCTCCATATGGAGTACGACCATTTGGTGGGCCTCCATCTACTGGTACAACTAGTGGTTTTGGTATGGCATTTGGAGGTATACGACCAGCAACAACAGGTACTGTGGCATCTGGTCCTCTGTTTGGTTTTCGCCCAGACACTGTTCCTGCTCCAAATCGTAATCCATCTACAGGAACAGCCCCTGGTTCACAGACAGGTATGGGATTTAGTAATTGTTGTGGTGGTCCTCCTAGACCAGTTGAACGTCATCCTGAAACAGGTCAGCCGATTATAAATAATGGTACACATAATGCTCCACATAATGCTTCGCATAGTGCTTGTGGTGGAATTCAACCTCCAGTTTCTCAAGTATTTGGTCTCCCATTAGGTGGTAATGATAAAAAGAAAAATATTGATACAATTTATGCAAAACTAGCTCAGGCTCGCGCCAAAATTGCAGAACTTAATAAATTTCTAGATGATATTTATGAAACTCTGCCTAAAATTCAATAAATAAATTAAATATTTGAAGAATTATTTGAAGAATTATTTGAAGAATTAAAATAATCCAATTTAATACCATCACTTGTTTTAATCCATCCATTAACTATAATTTCATTTCTATCAATTTTATCATGACACTTACTGCATAAAATAACTAAATTATATTTAGCATGTCTTTTAATATGTGGTTTATTTTTAACCTTTACTTCATCGCAATCCTTTTGAAAGTTAATATGATGGCTTTCAAGATGATTTTTACTATGGCATAAATGGCATTCAAACATTAATACATCTTTATTATAATTACTTTGTTTAACATGATAATTATCATATTCATTTTCTAATTCTTTAGTTCTTGTATTAAAATCATCATTTCTCATTAAATATTTCGCAACCATAACTCCATAATATTTATCTCCTTGACCTTCTTTTAATTCTCTAGAATAAATCAGCATATCTTTAACCTCATCATAACTAACACTAATATGCATAGTATTAATTCCTTTAATATTCTTAACTGATGGTAATTCTGCAATACTATGAAGATGTGTTGCAGTAATAAAACTAGTGTTACTTTTTTCTAATGTCTCCAACATGTAAGCAACAATTATATTGGCTGATTTTTCTTCAGTTGAATGACAAATCTCGTCAGCAATTACCAGTGTATTATTATTATTTCTTTTAAGAATAGCCATTAATTCAATCATTTCACTCATGAATGAACTCATCCCTCTAAAAATATTATCATTACCAACAATTCGAGTGAATAAATTTTTATAAGGACTATAAATAAATTCTTTAGCAGGAACAAAATATCCAATTTGAGCCATAACTATAGCTAATCCTATACTTTTCATTAAAGTGCTTTTTCCTGATGAATTAATACCATATAATAAAATACCATTATCATTGTTTCCTAAGCTAATATTATGTGGATGATAAGCAGTATCAGTATTAATTACTTCAACAATAGGATGTCTTAATTCTTTCGCATCAAAATAACTATTATTAATGCTTTGCATATTACAATCATAATGATTAATTATTGGTTTATTATAACCATTAGTAAAAGCACTAGTTGCCCCACTGTTTAGAAAGTCAAGCATTTTAATAATATTAGAAGCGTTAATTATAATATCTTTATAATTATCAATGATAATATTAATTTCTTTATAAAATGCTTCTTTAATCTCATTTGCTAATTTTGCTTTTAAATCAACTACTTTATTTGAATACTCTGTTATATTCTTACAGGTAATTTTTGTATTATTATTAGCTGGTAAATCCTTAAACTCTAAATCACTAACATTTATCTCTATTCCACCTACATTAAATTTAGTCATCTTCGCTAATTTATCCTGTAATATTCTGCATCTTCTTTTAGTAATTAGCATATAATGTCCATCTCTATCATTGTTCTTCAAAGTAATTGCATTACTGTCTTTCTTAATAACTTTGCTATTTTGTTCTTCAATAAACTTTTCTAATGTATTAACTAGATTATCCATAAAATTAGTACAAATATCAATATCATTCATTAAACCATTCAAATTTTTATATTTATCATTAATAATAAAATTCTTCTTCTCTTCTTTATAATTAGCAAATGATAAACCAGATATATATTCTAAATCAAATGTACTCTTAATATAATTATTAACTTCTTTTAACTTTTCGCTAATATCTTTATCAATACCTAAATTTTTTTTAATAATTTTGCGGTCATCTTCTTTAATACCTCTCATAATTTTAAATACTTTATTAATCTGTTCAATGCTATTATATAGATTAACAAGTTCTGATGGATATACTTTATTTAATTCCATCTTGCGAATAATCTTTGGTAAGTCATAAATATTATGCATTTCACTAGAAACTTTATTAAATAATTTATCTATCATTAAAATATCAATAATCTGATATCTTTCATTTAATTTAGTAGAATTAATTAATGGATTGCATAATTGATCAATTAAAAATCTTTTACCCATAGGAGTATGACAATTACAAATAATATCATAAAGAGTTTTTGGTTTATCATTATTAGGTAGAATGTCTAATTGTTCTAACGCTTTATTTCCTAAAAATAATACATCATTATTATCAAAATAAGATGGCTCACTTAATTTATTTAAAAGAATTGGCTGGTGATTTTTAGTAAATTCTAATAAACCAACTAATGATAGACGAGCATAATTGTAAGCATGTAAATTAATATTATCAAGATTATTATTAAAAACTTTTTGAATAAATTCATTCTGATATTTAACATTAACAACCAAGTCAGGATTAGATAATTTATATGTTGTCATTCCTTCTTTTATTCCAATATATTTAATAATATCATCTGGTGTCATTCTATTAATACTTCCAGTAGAATTAATACCATTCGAAAAATGATAGATTGTTTCAGCAGGTGGATATTTTTCTAAAAATCTAATAGCGTTATCTAATGCTAACATTGTATCATAAGTAGTTGAAACTGTTTCATAACAACAACCATTACCAGATGACATGTCATAACTTGTAATACCAATGCATAAAATTGGATTTGATGTCTTTAATTTTAAAGCATCAAATACAATACAAACTAAATAATTATTGGTATTTTTTATGGTATTTAGTAAGGTTGAAGGTGAAAAAATTCCAACTACTTCTCTTTTTGGATTAGGTGGTTCAGATGTTTGATCAATCCTAATAATAGTATAACCTAAACTAACAATTCTTTCAATCATATCTTCAACTATATAAGATGGAAAACCCATCATACGAGGATTAGAAGTAGTTAAAGGTTTGCTTTTATTTTTCTGAGTAACAGTCATATTAATACGCTCACCTAAATAAAATAAATCTGGACCATCATCATCTGTATTATATGCTTCATGAAAACTACCAACCTGCATTAAAATTAGCGTTGATTTTCCAAAAATTTTAGTATAATGATTGTGAATATCAAAATAATCTTTAACAAAGATTTCTTTATTATAACTTTCTGTTTTATTGCTTTGCATAATTAATATTAAATAAATATTTATTTTTAAATAAAAACATTATAAGGCGACGCCTTCATAAAAACAAGCTTGTTTATAAATTTTGTATCTTTTAACAAGTAAATCATACATTTAAAGTATCTATTGTCCATAGGAATTTCATCATAAGCTACATCTACAATGTTTTTTTTCCCATGATTATCATAGGTTTGAATATATGTTTTATTGAAAATACGATATTTTATATGGTTATTATTTTTATCTAGTGTAATAAGACAAAAATAATAACTATATTCAGTTTGTGTTCCAAATTCATCCAAATCTCCATAACTATAATCTTCATATGCAAAAATTACTTTATCTTCCAAACTATTTAATATATCAAGAGCTGATTGAGAAAATGAAGGATGGCGTTTATTAGAATTAATAATATTATTGGTAGTAGAAACTGATGTCATACTAATAGATTTTTATTTTAAACGACAATTTATTAATCATTATTTCAATTTTTCTAAAAATATAGCTAAGCTATATTTTTAGAAAGTTAATCCGTTATCTATGAAAAATCTTTGATTTTTCATAGCAACGCTTCAATTTTTATAGGATTAAATGAAAGGATAAAATGAACTATTTACAAACAATTAAATAAATCAAAGATGATACGTCTTCTTCTCGTCTTTCTGGGTCAATGCACATTCTTCATATGGAACATCATCCATATCACAGTTATCGTGTTTCCAATGGAATTCACGGAAGAACTTGCGACGAATAATTGTGTTATCTTCCTTCTGAATGAAGACATAGAGGTCCCAGAAATATTCCAACGGTCCGTCATCATCAGTGTCTCCATAAGAACGTTCTTCAGCAGTAAAAAAGACATTACCTAGATTTTCTTCCTTAATCGAGGTGATGATTTTCTGGGCTGACTTGGTGAGTTCCGATGGGTCAGTATTATGAACAATATTTTTATTTTCCGAAGGATAGAGCTGTTGACATGTGGCTTCAAAGAATTTGTTGTCACTCTTATTAAGTTCTTCGGGTTCATATGCAATGTCTTCATCATTGTCTTCATCCAAAACATAGACCTCGCGGTAGAACTTGAGCTTGGTAACAACAAAGTCCTTCACTACCATGACATATAGGGACCAAAAAGTCTCAGTTGGCCCATCCTCGTCAATGTCACCATAACTTACCTTCTCGTGGACAAAAATAATATCACCTTCAATAGAGCTGATGACATCAGTTGCCTGCTTGGTAAGATGTGCTGACCCCATCATGTTTTCAATTACATCCTCTTCATAATAATCGTTATGATTATCCTCCAGAAGTTCCTCGGCAAAAAAAGTCTCATCGCGCTCCTTCTTAATAATATTATACACAATCTTAATAGCATTCAAGCGTAGGTCAATAAAATTAATGTTACTGTTATTTACGGTAGAGGGAACTTGATCCATACCAAAAACCTTGAAATTATAGGGGATTGCTATATAAAAAAATTTCAATTTTTATGAGATTAAAAGGATAAATGAAGGATACGCTATTTATTCCTCTTTTGTATGTTCATCTTTATTAATTATATCATATAATTTTGAAAGTTCATATAATAAATTATCTAATTTAATAGATTGTTTATCTGTTCGTAGGTTTACAGGAATTGTTTCTCTAATAGCTATTTGTTTGTTAATATTTGCAATTTTGATTAATATGTCCTCTTTATTATTAGTTTCCATTATTATTAAACTTATATTATAAATTAAATAATATTCAATATTTTATATACTAAAATAATAATGACAATTCCAGTTGATACAATATCATCAGAAATAGATTTTACAACTGATACTTCAGAAGAAGACCCTAATTTAGTCGATAGTAATAGTATTGATAGTGCTATGAAAAATATATATAAAAATGTATCAAAACATAAAATTGTTAATAATAAATATGATGAATCATCTGATTCAATTAAAAAATATATAGATGAAATGAGTTTTGAATCATTAAATTTAAAAAATGCAACTGCTTTTTATACTAAAGAGCAGTTGAGTGAAATGAAATTTTCAGATATATATAATATTTTTATTTTATCTACTTATATTATTTTTGTAGATAATAAAAAATTAATTAAAAAAAATAAATTTTGTTTAAAATCACGTATTCATTTAATTGATACTGAATTTCCAGGATGTACTTTTCTTCCTTTTGAAACAAAAAATATGATTAAGAAAAATTTAAATAAACTTAATAATAGTGTTTTCAATTCAGAATTAAATGGAACAACATTATATATTAATAATGAAAATTTATGTTTTGGGATTATGTTTAATGAAGGAGAAATTATTAAAAATTGTTTATATAAAAAAATGGAGATAACAGATACAATTATGTTTATTCCAATTGAAATTTATAATTTAAAACAAACAGAATACAAATTAAGAGGATTTTGTCAAATTGTAGAAGAACTTGGTGCTAAAGAAATAGAAATTATATTTAAAAACTCTGATAGTAAAACACTAAGTAAAGAATATAGAGCAAGTATTGGCGATGAAATAGAATTAATTGCTGGTAATTTAGGTTTAACAACAAATAGTAAAAATGAGGAAACAACTAATTATTGTTATAATTTAACATATCCTACTAATAGTACAATTTTATTAAATGAGAAAATGATTAAAAATAAAATAAAGAAAAAAAAATTTATTGTAAGTAACACTATATTTAAATCAACATTAGAATTACAATATTTAGTTCATTCAAGATGCAGACATTTAATAGATAAATATAGTACAGTATTTACATTTGATAATAATAATGTTATAGATAAAAGTATGTATTTAAAATTAAAATCACACGGAATTGATGTGGGATCAAGTATTAAAACATCAAATGCTTCTAAATCAAATATAAACATTATAACAAATGTTAGTTTTGTAAATTTAGAACAATGTAAAAATTTAATTAATGGTATGAATGTTAGTTTAGATGAAGTTGGTTTTAATCATATAATTGAAACAATAAAATTTGAACCAGATAAATTTGAAACAATTGGAATATATAAAATAATGAATTTTATTAATGTATATATTCATCATGTATATAAATATACAAATCCAAAACATTACAATGATATTCATAGAATAATGAATAAAATTAAAAAAGAAATTACAATGGAAGAATATGCATCATTATTATGTAATTATTTTAATGTAAATTCTCAGTGGATACATTTTACTAATTTTATAGATTTATTAAGTAAAAAAACACATAGTTACGATAAACTTGGATATATTATAATGACAATTCATAGTAATGACACGCAAAGCATTAATAATAACCAAAGCATTATAAGTAATATAATAAAATTTATTCAACAAATATGTTTTAAATTAAATATTGAAGATAAGTTTTGGAAAATGTTACAACCAAATAATAACTCTTTAAAAAATGATTTGGAAAATAAATTATTAAATGAATATGATTTTAATAATAATAATAGTTGGTATAATATGAATAAACTAATTCAATGCATTAAAAGTTATAATACAATTTTTAGTAATGATAATGATGAAAAAATACAGCAACTAATTAATAATATGGAAATGGGTTACAAATATTGGGAATATTATACAAATATAATGCCATTTATTACTCAATGTACTAAAAATCTATATTATAATACAAATGATGAATTATATTTATCACCTATATTTGAAAAAAGTATGAATATAGATAGTTTTATCGTATCAAAAATAAATAATATGTGTGATTTAAAACAATTTATTGAAAAAAAAATACATAGATTAAGGGAAGCAATGGAAATTAAAAATAAACTTACTTTTCCTATAGATATAAATGAATTAAATATTTTTTGTAAAACATTTGAACAAAATAATTATATTAATAAAAAAATACAATATATAATTAAAAAAAGAACTGCTTATAATATGAAAAAATGGTTAAATAATACTGATAGTATGATTAAAGAACAAAATGCTCTTGAATTTATAACTAAATTATTTACTTATAATGAAAAATTAGATATTAAAACATTACCAAAAAATTATATTGGTTATGAATTATTATTAGACAATTATAATAGTGGAATTCAAGAAGAAGAATTTAATAAATCAATTATACCATTTATATGTTCACATTATAAGAATATAGAGGAAGTTAATTATATTAAAGAACATTTTACAATTAGTCATTTTAATATATTTGGGTCATCTTATTATGAAATATTACAATTTATAAACAAGATGTTAGAAGAAAATGATATTTAAAAATTACATTTAGTTTAATAATATTATTATTATATTATAATAATATTATATATGATTATTGGAATTATTGGATTAGGTTTTGTAGGTGGAGCTATTTATAAAAGTTTTAAAGAAAAACATATAAAAGTTGTGGGATATGATATAAATAAAGAAGTTGATACATTTAGTGATTGTTTAGCATCAGATTTAGTTTTTTTATGTTTACCAACACAATTTGATGAAACTACTAAATGTTATGATAAATCTATAATAATAGATGTTTTAAATGATCTAAATAATAATAATTACAAAGGATTAGTTGTAATTAAAAGCACAGTTGAGCCAATGTCTACTGAAACTTTACAATCTCAATTCCATAAATTAAAGTTATTTCATAATCCTGAATTTTTATCAGCAAAAACTGCTTATGAAGATTTTCACAATCAAAGTCATATAGTTATAGGTAAAAGTAGTAAATGCAATGATAAAGATTTAAAAACATTAGAACATTTTTATCATAATTATTATCCAGATGCAAAAATATCATTATGTTCTTCAACTGAATCCGAATCAATGAAAATATATTTAAATTGTTTTTATTCAGTCAAAATACAATTTTTTAATGAATTGTATTTATTATGTGATAAAACAAAAACAAATTATAATAATGTTTTAGATTTAATGTTAAAAAATAACTGGATAAATCCAATGCATACAAAAGTTCCTGGAAATGATGGTCATTTGAGTTATGGTGGTTATTGTTTTCCAAAAGATACTAATGCTTTATTACATTTTATGAAAAGTATGGATAGTCCATGTAATGTTCTTGAGGCAACTATTAATGAGAGAAATATAATGAGAGGTGATAATATTAATATTAAATACTAAAAAAACCCTTTAATAGTTTAATAATATAATCCATTTCTTCAGTTAAAATTTCACCATAGCATGGTAAATTAAATACTCTATTACAAACATCATTTGTTACAGACAAATTATGATGACGTGAAATATTTTGAAAGCATTTTTGTGTATGAAGTGGAGTTGGATAAAAGATTGCTAAATTAACTCCATTACTATTCATAAATTCAACTAATCTATCTCTAACTTCTTTATTTTCAGCTAAAATTGAAAATTGAGCCCAAGCACTAATATTATCGGACAATAAATTTTCCGATTTAATTACTTTTGGTAAAGTAATATTTGGAATATCTTTTAGATTATCCAAATAATATTTAGCACATTTATTTCTCATTTCTAAAGTATTATCAAAATATTTAAATTTAGTTAATAAAATAGATGCTTGTAATGTATCCAATCTAGCATTCATTCCTACATAATCATGATGAAAACGTTTTAATCCTCCATGAGCTCTAATTGCTCTCATCTTTTCAGCTAATTTATCATCATTTGTAAAGCAAGCACCACCATCACCATAGCAACCAAGTGGTTTAGATGGGAAAAAACTAGTGGTACTAAGTAATGTTAAATTACAACTTCTCTTACCATTATATATAGCACCAAAACTTTGAGCTCCATCTTCAATGACAGGAATATTATATTTAGATGCAATTTCATTAACTTGATCTATTAAACCAACTTGACCATATAAACTAACCATAATAATAGCTTTGGTTTTATCAGTAATTGCCTCCTCTAAATATTTATGGTTCATATTAAAGGTAGTTGGTTCTATATCAATAAAAACTGGGATAGCGTTGATTAATGAAATAACTTCAGCAGTACTAATCCAACTATGAGCTACAGTTATAACTTCATCATTAGGTTTAACATCTAAAGCTAATAATGCAATTTTGAGAGCATCAGTTCCATTTGATACACAAATACTATGCTTAACACCGACAAATTCATTTAATTTATTTTCTAATTCTTTAATTTCTGGACCATTAATAAAAATGCCATGATTTAGAACAGTTTGAATTGACTTATCAATTTCCTCTTTATGTTGAGCATATTCTCTTTTTGGGTCATACATTTGAATTGGTAACGTGATATTCATATAATATAAATAATTATTATTAGTTTAAATATATTTTAAATAATAATAATTATAATGAGTTTAAAACTTGGTTTAATTGGAGGGGGATATTGGGGAAAGAATTTAATAAGAGAATTTAATAAGATTGGTTTTTTAGATACTATTTGTGAAATAAATCCAATTCTTATCAAGCAATATAATACTGAATACCCTAATCTTTATATTACAGATAATTATCAAGAAATGTTATCTAGAGTAGATGCAGTATGTGTATCATTACCTGCTGAAATGCATTATAAGTTTGCAAAAGAAGCATTAAATAATAATAAGGATGTATATGTAGAAAAACCAATTACTTTAGATGTAAAGGAAGCAGAAGAATTAGTAATGTTAGCTAAAGAAAAAGGACGTATTTTAATGGTAGGACATTTATTACATTATCATCCAGCAATTGAAAAGATAAAAGAATTATTACCATCTTTAGGTTCAATTAAACAAATAACAGCTAATAGATTAAATTTAGGTATTTTTAGAACACAAGAAAATGTATTATGGTCTTTTGCTCCACATGATATTTCTGTTATTTTAAGTATATGTAATATTAATAATAATATGCCAGATTGGGTTCAATGCACTGGTAATTCATCATTAACTAAAGATATTCATGATATTACAAATTCAATTATGAAAATAAATGATACATATATTAATATTAATGTTAATTGGTTAAATCCATATAAAGAACAAAGAATGTCAATTATATGTGAAAAGGGAATGTTATTATTTGATGATATGGAAAAAGAACAAAAGTTAAAATTATACAGTGATTATATGAATTGGTCAAATTGTATGAACCCATCTCCTATTGCTAATAAAGTAGAACCTAAAATAATAAAGTTAAATCTTGACATGTCTCCATTAGAAAAAGAATGTAGACATTTTATGGAATGTTGTCTTAATAGAAATAATCCAATAACTGATGGTAATGAAGGATTAAGGGTTTTAAAGGTATTAAATTATTTATCTGACTCATTAAAAAAAAATCAAATTATCAAAATAAATGAGACATCTCACTCAAAGACTAGTTATAATTATTTTGCTCATGAAACTGCTATTATAGATGATGGTGCTATTATTGGAGATGGAACAAAAGTATGGCACTTTTCTCATATATGTAAAGGTGCTATTATTGGAAAGAATTGTAATATAGGTCAAAATGTGTTTATTGCAGGAGGGGCTATTCTTGGTGATAATTGTAAAGTTCAAAATAATGTTAGTATCTATGCAGGAGTAGAAGCAGGTAATTATGTATTCTTTGGTCCATCATGTGTATTAACTAATGATATAAATCCGAGAGGGATGTATAGCAAAAATGGAGAATATATTAAAACAAAATTAGAAGATGGAGTTACATTAGGAGCAAATTGTACTATAGTATGTGGAAATACAATTGGTAAACATAGTTTAATTGGAGCGGGTGCTGTGGTTACAAAGAATGTAGATAATTATAGTATAATGGTTGGAAATCCTGCAAAAAGAATTGGAACAATAGATGAGAAGGGTAATAGAAAATTAAATACACTTATTTAACCATTTCATAAACTGATAATAATTTTGAATTGCATATTACACTATCCTTTCATTTCATTCTCCTACAGCGAATGATATGTGTTAGTCGCCATTCAAAATTGATAATAATAACCTTCGGTTGTTTTGAATGTAATATTCGCTTTGCGAATTATAACATCTTTGGGTTCTGATAATTACCCATATGTATCTTTTAATACCCATTCGCAAGTGGAGTGATATTTACATTAGTATAGAAGTGAAAATATAAAATAACAAATAATAATGTTTAAATATATAAAAATATTATTAATATATGAGTAATATATTAATAACAGGAATAACTGGTTCTCTTGGAAGAGCATTATGCAAAGAATTAATAAATGATTATAATATAATTGGTATATATAATTCAGAACAAAAATATGCACATTTTAAAAGAAACATTTTATTTAAGAATATAAAATGTTATAAAATAAATTTAGGTAATATTAATAATTTAAATAGTTCAATTGATTATATAATTAAATATCATAATATCAATTATATAATACATAGTGCTGCAATGAAACATGTTGATATATGTGAAGATAATCCAATTGAAGCTATTAATACAAATATAATAGCAAGTGAAACAATTATAAAAATATCAAAACTAAATAATTTAAAAAATGTAATTGCAATTAGTACTGATAAATCAATTGAACCTTGTAATGTATATGGATATAGTAAATTATTAATGCAACAAATTGTATTAAATAATGGTTATTCTATTTATCAAGGAGCTAATTTTTTTTGGTCTGATGGTAGCGTTTTAGATATATGGTTTGAACAAATGAATAATAAAAAATCATTAACGGTTACTAATCTAGATCATGAAAGATTTTTTAATACATTAAAATATGTTTCAAATTTAATTAAAAATAATTTAGATATTAAGAATACTATATTATTACCAGAACATGTATATATAATAAAATTGAAAGATTTATTAGAAGCATTTATGGAATATTTTAATTATTATAATTATATTTTAATAGGTGCAGATAAAATTGAAAAAACGATTGAAGAATTAGATGATTCTATTTCAAACAGGATTAAATTAAATAAATATGATATTAAAAACATAATAAAAGAACATTTTGATTAAATAATATATGAATATATCATTTACAAAACCGTATATAGATGATAATATAATTAATTCAGTAATAGAAACTCTTAGATCAGGTTGGATTACAACTGGACCTAAAGTAATCCAATTAGAAAAAAAAATATGTGATTTATTTAATGTTAATCACTGTTTATGCTTAAATTCATGGACAAATGCAGCAGAAACAATTCTTAAATGGTATGGTATAAAAGAAAATGATGAAGTTATAGTTCCTGTTATGACTTATTGTGCAACTGCAAATATTGTATTACATTGTAATGCAAAAGTTATAATGATTGATGTAAATGATAATATGACTATAAATATAAATAAAATAAAAGAAAAAATAACAAATAAAACAAAAGTAATTATTCCTGTAGACATAGGTGGTTTATCATGTGAATATGATAAAATTATTGAACTTGTTAATTCTGAAGAAGTAAAATCTAAATTTTCACCAGATAATGAAAATCAAATTAAAATGGGAAGAATATTAATATTAAGTGATGCAGCACATTCTATAGGTTCTAAATATAAAAATAAATATGCGTGTAATTATGCTGATTTTACTGTATTTTCATTTCATGCCGTTAAAAATATAACAACAGCAGAGGGTGGTGCAATTTGTTTTAATTTACCAGAGCCATTTAATAATGAAGATATATATAAATATTTTAAAATATTTACATTACATGGTCAAACCAAAACAGCGATGGATAAATATGTATCAAATGCATCAAAACATAATTATTGGAAATATGATATAATAGAAGCTGGATATAAATATAATATGCCTGATATATTAGCATGTATTGCGTTAGAACAACTTAAAATATTTGAAAACTTAATAAATTTAAGAAGAAATATTTGTATAAAATATTATAATAATTTATCAAAATATTCTAATTTAATTACAATACCTTTTAGTTTAGATGATTTAATAAATTCATCATGTCATTTATTTATAGTTAGAATAAATAATTATAATGAAGATAAAAGAGATAGATTAATTAATGCAATGTCAGATTTAAATATAATGATGAATGTTCATTTTAAACCTTTACCTTTACTGAGTTTATATAAAAACTTATCATATAATATAGAGAATTATGATAATTCTAATAAAATATATCAAAATATAGTATCTTTGCCATTACATTATGAATTAACTGATAATCAAATAGAATATGTATGTTTTAATTTGATTAATTTAATTGAGCCTTAAAATGCATAATATATGTTATATTATTATCATATAATTCTGTATAATATAAATAATAATTATATTTTTTAAATAATTCTAAATAATTATGACCAAACATATATTCGCATTTGTCTACATAAGTAATATTATTACATTCAAATAACACAATATCATCTGGTATTAAATTAGTTATATTTTTAATTGCTAATTCAATATTATTAGGAGCAATATGTTGTAGACATGTCATTGTGAATATAATATTAACTTTCTTATTAAATTTCATATTTACTATATCATCTACAAATAAATAACAATTAGATGGTTTTATTTTATCTGCAACAGTAATAAATTCTTTAATAAAATCAATACCATATAATATTTTATATTTAGTAAAATTTACTAAATATCTACCAGTTCCTGTTCCAATATCTAATAAAATTGTTTCATTATTTGAAATTTTATTAATATAATTAATTATAGGTGCATTTGAAATCATTTTATTATTTCTATTTTTAATCCAATTATTTTTTCTATTATTCCAATATATTTTTAAATCACTCATTATTATAAGAATTTATATTTTTTATAAAATTATCAATAGAATTTCTATTTTTATAATATTCCATACCTTCTTTATTAATAGATATATTTTTTGCTAAATTATCTAATTTATCTAAAATATCATTCAAATCTGTTTTTACCTCAATACAATATTTTAATTCATGATTAAAAATAAAATGTAATCCAAGAGACATCATTTCAATACCAGTTAATGGTTCACCGTCATTAAATGTAATTCTCATACCACAATTAACCATTTTATAAATATCATATGTATTTTTAACAGGTTCTTTAATAAATGTACAATTATTTAATTTATTTTCTTCATTTGTTACATTTATTCCACCATGATCGTAAAATATAAATTTATATTGAGGTCTTGATTTAGCAACATTTAATATCAAATCATAATTAAAAAACTCTTTTCGTGTTTGAGGTAAATAACATGCAATTCTTAAAGTATCAAAATTAATATCAAAATTTTCATAATTATTAATAGGCAAGGGTAATACATATGTATTAATATTTAAATCTTTCTTAAGTGTTTCCATTATATTTTCATTTTCTGTAAATAAAATATATTTATTTGAATCTGATAATTTTTTTAATAATATTTGTCTATTTTTAATTGATAAAGCTTTTATTTCAAGAATATCTGTTCCAGCAAATAAAATGAAAATTTTGTTGAAAGTATTAAATAAATTATGATAATATAAATTAAATTTATGAGAAGCATATAATCCAATTAAAAATAAATTATTATTCTTAAAATCATTTTTATTATAAATATTAAGGTTTTTTGTTAATTCAAATACAATCATTTTGTCATATAAGGAAGCTATTTTATTACTAAAATATATAGCTCCGAGAGATGTTGTATAAATATAATCATTTAAATTAACATTATTAATTGGAATAGTATATATATTTGAAATAGTTTCTTTAATGTTCTTAATATTTGTAGGATTATTTAAATCTATTTGTAAAGTAGTTTTATTCTGAACTATATTTATTTTATTAATATTAGTATCACTTAATATAATTTTATGTAAACACAATTTATTAATAAAATTAATATTGTTTTTTGATATTAAATCAAAATTATAATTATCAGATTTAACTATTTTTATATAAATATACATTGTTTTATTGATAATGTTTACCATGTATTCTAATTTATCATTATAGAATTGAATAGTAATATCATCTAATTCTAATATATAATCACCTTCTTCTAAATATAATGAATGTATTTTAAAAATATTATTACTTTTAATTAAATTTATATTTACTAAATTAGTAAGGAGTGAATTATATAATGGGATATTATTATCATAAATATTATTAAAATCATTTTCTAATATTTTTTTTATATTTTTAATATAATTATTATCATTATATTTTTGAATGTGTTCTCTAACTTTAAAACTATAATAAATTAATAAAATTTTATTATTTAGAAAATATGAAATTTTATTAATTATTTCTGCATCACTCATATTTTCATTTAATATAATCATATTATTATTTAATAATAATGAAATTTGATTATTAGTATTACCAACTACTACACTACCAGATTCACTTATTTCATAATATTTTCTAATTGCGTAATCATATGTTGAACTACATGAAATTGCAATCCAACTTCTTGATATATAATTACGCAAACCATCTTCACAAATATCTGGTATAAATTTACATTGTCTCTTAATCTGATGTACTTTAAATTTATTTTTACATAAATTTAATATTCTATTACGAAATGGATATATTGATGATGTATCCCATCCATAAAATAATATATCAATATCTTTGTTCATTGTTTTTGATGTATTAAATATTGGCGAACTTAAAAAATCATGTATTATATTAAAGCTATTATAATTTAAATATTCTTTTAAAAATTGACATTCTGGACCATCTGTTATTGATATGATATTTTTAATATTATAATCATTAAAAAAATTTTTTAATTTAATTTTTGCATCTGTTTCATATAATATTGGTTTAAAATTATGTTCTTTATTTGGTTGTTCACTAAAACCTAAACTCCAATCATGTAAATCATGTAATAGTATATAATTATTTTTATTTTTAATACAATTTAATTTATTTAATATAAAATCAATTTCAAAATTATTAGTTCTTATATTTAAAGCAGAACCGTCGATTAATATTTTTTCATACTTTTCTAAATTATATTTGTCTAATTTATCCAAATTAATTATTTCAAAATTAAATTTAAGTAATTCTATTAATTTTATTTGTAATCTGCATACATAATGTTTATTTAAAATATCATCTGTTAAATATGTAATATATGCATATTTGATATTTAATTCATTTTTAAATAATTTTAATATTTCAATATTATTACAATTTATCATTAATTTAAATTTTGGATTACCTGATATTTTATATGTTATATCATTAGATGATAACAATTGAGAAATTATTTGTTTATTCTTTTTATTAATTGATATTATCTCCATATTGTTATCATCTTTTACAATATATGTTTTTTTATTTTCTATATTAATAGTCCAATTTATCATATCAAATAAATCTGTATCATAAATACATCCTGATTTAATATTATTATTATTTTCATATTTTAATTCATATACTTGATTATCTGTTATCATAAATGAATAATTACATTCTAAATAATTATATCCTAATTTCATATAATTTATTCCTGTTTCAACATATTTTAATGATAATAAATCATTCGGCATAACATATATTAAATATTTACTATTATATATTTTGCAATAAATTGATATGTCATTGTTACAATATACATAATCTATACCTAATTCAATTGCAAAATTCATATCTTCCTCATCTCTAATTCCAAATATAATAATACATTCAACTGTTTGATTTTTTAATAATAAATAATTAGTTTTAATTAATTCATAATTTTTATTTATTGGAATATATATTAATGGTTTACTATTTTTAAGATTATCATATTTATTAGTATTCATTATTATATTTTTACTTTTTGAATAATGTAATTTATAATTGTCATCTATTATATTTATTGTATTAAAATAATTTATATTTGATTCAACAATATAACCATACTTTGCAAATAGTTTAATTAATTCAATATCATCTGTTTTATAAATTTTATTATAACTAAACACATTAATTAATTCTATAATATCTTCAATAGTAGACCATGTAAAATTATTATCATGTAAATTACTTATAATTGGAATATTATTTATAATTAAATTATCTATATCACCAATATAATCATTATTTATAATACATGCAATTAATTCTGTTGTAATATTACTATCTCTTATAATATTAATATTATTAATATTTTCACTGATTATATTAAAAAAAGTATCATCAGATAGTACTAATATATTTTTCCCATTAAATTGATTATTTAATATATTATCATATGTAGTTATATTATTAATATTAACATTAATATTATTTATCTCTATTTTTGGTTGATTTTTTTTATAATAATGTAAATAAATTTCATTTAAATTATTTATTTTCAAATGATTATTAATTGCATATTCTTTTAATAATTGAGGGCTATTGATACTTTCAAATATTTTATTACATATTCTACCTTCTTTCATACCAAATCTTATCCAATGTCTTAAACCAGATTCTGGGGTTTTTATTTTTTGAAATATATCTATATATTTTGTTGAATAATAATTCCAATCAAAATAATTAGATGCCATTATATAATTAATATTATATTTATTTTAAATATAAACTAGCATAGTGGTAGAGTATTTATCTCTCCACTTGCGAATAATAGAACCATTAATGAAAGGATATGTGTTATTTGTAAGTCGTTAAAAAATCGAAGATTAAAAATCTCACATAACACATATATGAAAATTATTAGTATAGTTGGAACAAGACCACAGTTTTTAAAATTAGCAATGTTATCAAAAGAAATTGATAAAAATAATAATATAATTCATAAAGTTATTCATACAGGACAACATTATGATGCTGAGATGTCGGATAATATTTTTGATATTTTACATATTAAAAAGCCAGATTATTTATTAAAATTGGATAATATATCTTCAATTAATAATATTTCAAGTATGATGGTTAATATCGAAAAAATATTGATTGATGAAAAACCAGATAAAGTTGTAGTATTTGGTGATTGCGATACAACATTAGCAGGTTCATTAGTAGCAAAGAAATTAAAAATTTATTTAGTTCATATAGAAGCAGGAATGCGTAGTTATAATAAAAATATGCCAGAAGAAATTATACGAATAATGACTGATAATATATCAGATTTATTATTATGCTCTACATATGATTCAATTGAAAATTTAAAAAAAGAGAATATTACTAATAATGTACATTATGTTGGAAATTTACAATTAGAACTATTAGACTATGCATCTAATAATTTTAATAATACAAGTATATTAAATGATAATAATTTAGACATTGATAATTTCATTCTTTTAACAATACATCGTGAATATAATACAAATAATATAATGATAACAAACATATTTAATGAATTAAGTAGATTAAATAAAAAAATTGTATTTCCAATTCACCCAAGAACAAAAAAAGTAATAGATATAAATAATATTAATATTCCTACTAATATAATATTAATAAAACCTGTAAATTATTTAGATATGACAATATTAGAAAGAAATTGTTCTTTTATTATAACTGACTCAGGAGGAATACAACCAGAAGCATGGTATTTAGGTAAAAAATGTATTATTATGAGAACAGAAACAGAATGGTATGAACCAATTAAAAATAATAATAATATATTATATGATTATAATATTCCATTAAATGAATTTATAAATAACTTTTTAAAAATTCAAATAATTAAGCCAAATATTGAAATTTATTCTAGTAAATTAATAATAGAATATATTAATCTTTATTAGTTAAATGTGTAAATGTTTGATTTATACCAAATTTTTTATAATACTCTATAGTATTTTTAACACCTGTATCTAAATCCATTTCTGTTTTCCATTCAAATGTATTATTAGTATGTGAAGGATCTAATAAAATAGAAGGAGCATCATCTGGGTTTCTTTCTCTTTCTTCTACAGGATATTCAACATTAAGAGCTTTAATCGTCGCATCAAACATTTCTTTTATAGAAATATCTTTACCAGAAGAAATATGATAAGTGCCTTGTCCTTTACCATTTATTGCTTTTATTACAACATTTACTAAATCATCAACATATACAAAATCTCTACGTGTATTAACAGTGAAACATGATTTATTAGATGTTATTCTTTGATAAAATGTAGGCAATGGTCCACTTATATTACGTGGTCCATATACATTTGCTAATCTAAATGTAACATAATTTAATCCAGATAGATGAATGTATTGTTCTGCAGTTGTTTTACTAATTGAATAGCTTGAACCTTCTGGGAGAATTGGATGGTCTAAATTAATTGGATTTTGAAGAGGTTTAGTTCCATAGCATAAAGCAGTTTGAAAATAAATAAATCTTTTAACATTAAATTTAATTGATGCTTGAACTACATTAATAGTACCAATAACATTTGATAAAGCATCTTGATGCCAATTAGAAGGATCTTTATATGAAGCAGCTGCATGAACAACTACATCGAATTGATTTTCTTCTAATAATTTAAATACTAATTCTCTATCAGAAATAGTTCCTTCAATTATAACCAAGTTTTTATGTTGAACCAAATTATCCCTTCTACCTGTTTCATAATTATCAATAACAACTACGTTATGTCCTTCTAATAATAATTTATCTGTTAAATGTGAACCAATAAAGCCTGAACCTCCTGTAATAAATACTTTCATATATATATATTAAATATAATTATAATCTATGTAAACTAATTTAAATAAATAATAATAAATTCATTTATATAAAATGTTTAATAATCAAAAAATACTTGTAATTGGTGGAGCAGGTTTTGTAGGTAGTAATTTATGTTTAAAATTATTAGAATATGAACCTAAAGAAATTTGGATAGTAGATAATTTATTATCTGCAGATATAGAAAATATTGTTAAAACTAATAAAATTAAATTTATTTATGGTTCAATATCAGATGATAAAATAATATTAAAATTACCATTAGATTTTGATTATATATTTCATTTAGCAACATATCATGGAAATCAATCAAGTATTCATAATCCATTAGAAGATCATGAAAATAACACATTGACTACATTAAAAATATGTGAATATTTTAAAAATTCAATAAATTTAAAAAAAATAGTATATGCATCTGCTGGATGTGTAGTTGCAGAGAAAACATATAATGAACCAAATGCAACAACGGAAGATACAAATGTATCTTTATATTTAGATAGTCCATATCAAATGTCAAAAATATTTGGTGAATTTTATGGTAATTATTATTTTAAACATCATAATTTACCATTTGTTAAAGCTAGATTTCAAAATGTGTATGGACCACGTGAAATATTAGGAGCGGGTTTATGGAGAGGCACAAATGCTACAGTTTGGAGAAATGTTACACCCACATTCATTTGGAAAGCATTAAATGATATGCCATTAAGTTTAGATAATGCAGGTGAAACAACTAGAGATTTTATTTATGTAGAAGATATAGTTGATGGGTTAATCTTATGTGCATTTAATGGAAAACCTAGTGGTGTATATAATTTAGCATCAGGTATTGAAACTAAAATAAAAACATTAGCTGAAACTATTATTAATATTCTTAATAGTAAATCGGAATTAGAATTAAAACCACAGAGATATTGGGATAATTCAGGGAGAAGATATGGAGACCCAACCAAATCAGAAAATGAAATAGGATTTAAATGTAAATATGATTTAACAGAAGGACTAAAGAAAACAATTGAATGGACTTTAGATAATAAACATTTAATAAATAAATGTATAAATAATCATAATTTTTATTTATAAATATATATAATGGATAAAATAATATATATAGATTTTAATAAATTTGATGAATATCAAACACATAGACAATCCTTAACAGAAACTACATCTAACTTTGAAGATACAAAATATGACTTGTATAAAAATGAAATTAAACAACAATTAAATTTAAATAATAATCAACTTGATTTTAAATCAAATAATATTTATACAGTTGTAACAGAAAATGTTACATTTGATGTTGGTAACCAAATTTTAAAAATTATAAATAATGAATTTAATAATATATTTATTAATAATATATTATATATTAAAAATATATGTAATCTAAATGATTCAATTGGAAAACCAAAATTATATTGTTATAATTTTTTGGAAACAATAGCACCTACTAATTTAAGATATATTTATCATTCATTTTTAATATTAACACATATAAAAGAAAAAAATTTAAATAATGTTTCTATTATTGAAATAGGTGGAGGATATGGTGGATTATCATTATTTGTAAATAAATTAAGTACTTTATTTAATATTAATATTAAATCATATACAATATATGATTTACCTGAAGTATGTGAATTAATTAATAAATATTCAAATGCATTAAATTTAAATATAACTACTGCAAATGTAAATGATAATATATCTCATGAAACGAGTTTTTTAATATCTAATTATGCTTATTCTGAATTACCAATTAATATAAAACAATTATATATAGATAATATTTTTAAATATATAAATAATGGTTTATTAATATGGAATTATGTTCCATTTGATATTAAATATTTAAAAGAAATTAATATTGAAAATAACATAATAGTTGATATAGAAAACTATTCAAATAAAGATTTAATTATTAAATTTTGATTTTAGAATAGTTTCATAATTGTTTTTGAATTGCACATTATCCAATTTATCGTTTTATTAAATTATTAATATTAAATAATTTAATAATGTGTGGAATTAATGGTATATATAATTTAAGTAATAATATAATTGATATAAAACAAAATTTATTAAAAATGAATAAATTATTAAAACATAGAGGGCCAGATGGAGATAATATATGGATAAAAAACAATATTGGTTTTGGACATGTTAGATTAAGTATTATTGATTTAACAGACAATGCATCTCAACCAATGACTGTTAATAATTATACAATAACATTTAATGGAGAGATTTATAATTATAAAAAATTAAAAGATGAAATTAATTATTGGAATTTTCAATCAAATTCAGATACAGAAGTTATAATAGCTTTATATTCTAAATATAATGAAAAATGTGTTGATTATTTAGTTGGAATGTTTAGTTTTACTATATGGGATCACAATAATAATAAATTATTTTGTGCTCGTGATAGATTTGGTATTAAACCTTTCTATTATTTATTTCAAGACAATATTTTTTATTTTGCATCAGAAGTAAAAGCATTATTACCATTTTTAAATAAATTAGAAGAAGATATAGATGGAATAACAGAATATTTAATATTTCAATATAGTATTAGTAATAATATTATGATAAAACACATTAAACAATTATTACCAGCACATAATTTAATTATAGAAAATAATATGATTAATATAAATAAATATTGGGAATTAGATTATAATAATAAAATAGAATTAACAGAAGAAGAATATTGTAAAAAAATTAAAGAATTAATAGATGAAAGTATAAATTTACATTTAGTAAGCGATGTTCCTATTTCAAGTTATATAAGCGGTGGTTTAGATTCTAGTATTATAACATTACTTGCATCAAAGAATATTAAATTAAATTATTTATTTCATGGAAATTTTGTAGAATATCCAAATTGTGATGAATCTTATTATGCTAAAATTATAGCAAATCAAATAGATATTGATATAAAAATAAAAAATATAAATTATGATGATTTTAAAGATAATATTAAAAAAATTATATATTATTTAGATTATCCAATTGCTGGTCCAGGGTCTTTTTGTCAATACATGATATCTTTATTAGCAAGTAAATATACAAAAGTAATTTTAGGAGGTCAAGGTGCAGATGAATTATTTGGCGGTTATGTAAGATATTTAATACCATATTTAGATAAATGTATAAATGACTCCATTAATAATGAGAATAATAATCTACTTAAATTAATACCAAATATGAAAATATTAAATGAATATAAATCAATGATAAAACATTTTTTTAGTAAAAATATGTTTGGTAAATTAGATGAACAGTATTTTTTTTTAATTAATAGAGCAAATGAATTAAATGATGTAATAAATTGGGAATATTTATCAAAAGAAAAAATTTATGATTTGTATAAAAAAAAATTTAATAATAGTAAAATACCAGAAACTGATTATTTTAATAAAATGTTACATTTTGATTTAGAATATTCTTTGCCTGGATTATTACATGTTGAAGACAGAGTAAGTATGGCCTGTGGTATTGAATCACGAGTACCATTTATAAATCATAATATTATTGAATTTATTTCAAAAATACCAGAACAAAATAAAATAAATTATGGGGATACTAAACATCTTTTAAAAAAAACTTTTAATGAATTATTACCAAATGAAATAAAAGATAGAAAAGATAAGATGGGATTTCCAGTTCCATTAAATGAATGGTTTAAAAATGAATTAAAAGATTTTTTTATTGAAACAATGAAGAGTCTAAAAAATAGAAAAGTTAAATTTTTAAATATAAATGAAGATTTTATTAATAATATAAATACAAATTCAATATTTACTAGAAAATATTGGATTTTATTTAGTTTAGAATTGTGGTATCAAAATTATTTTGATATTTGAGCATGATGCTGTTTAACTACACTATCCTTTCATTAATGGGTCTTTTAATACCCATTAAAACCTTTGGTTCTATTATCCGGAAGTGGATGGATACTCAATTGTAAGAATCAATTATTTCATCTAAATATTTAATAAATGTTTCATATGAATATTTATTTGATAATATAATATCATTATATGCTTTATCTGCAATTTGTTGTAAAAAATTATCATCTTTAATTTTATTTATTACCTCTTCAATATTTGAATAATCTTTCTTCAAAGATATATAATGAATATCAGGTTTTAATATATAACCATAATTTCCTTCATACATTATTAATACAGTGCCTACAGAAATTGCTTCAAATATTTTAGGAGAAACATGTTCTACATTTAATTCTTCTTTAATTTTAAATATAATTTTAGCATTATCATAAGAATAGTTAGAATTTGTATCAACTGGTAACTTTATATTATTTAACCAAATATCTATTTTATTTTCCATCTGATTATCATAATTTAATACATTTGAACCAGTTAATGTAGCTAATGTTGTTTTTGAATTAGATAAATATTCGATCCATTTATCTGTATAAATTCTTTTATCTTCTTTCCATTCTATATCATGTTTTAAATTATTTTTTTGACAAAATTTTTTCATATCAATTCCAATATTTAATTTATCTTGACCTAATATACCATATTTATAATGTAAATGTCTACCTCTATAAAATACATCTATTTTTTTCTCATTTATTTTTTTAAAAAAGTTTTTATATTTTAATGATGTAAAACCAGTCATAATACTTATATAATCTACATTATTATTTTTATAAATTTTAAAAATATCATTTCCTCTCATACAAGTTAATACTATATTAATATTAATACTTTGTATAATTTTATTTAAATAATTTATATCATAATATTCATCTTGTATTATACAAATAATTAATCCTTTATGTTTATTTATTTTTTTTTTAAATTCATAAATGGATAAACTATGCATAATATCATATGATATAATTATAATACCATCTGTTATTCTAAAATTATCATTTAAATCATAGTATATTATATTATTTTTACTAAATAATTTAAAAGATGATATATAATCTTTGATTGTATTTATATAAAAAAGTTTATTATTATGAATAACATAAATATTTTTTATATTATCATTTAATAAATTATTATTAATTTGTAAATTAAAAAATCCAAAATATTTTTTTAAATATTTTAATATATTATTTAAATCTTTATTCATAATAGGTAAATACATACCTTTATAATATTTTTCATAATATTCATTTAATGATAGTATATTTTTTAGACTAGTATAAGATTCTATTATAGCACTTCCATTATATAAACCATAATTATTTTTATCTAATATTTCTTCCATAATTTTATTTCTTCTACATATTATAAATTTATCATATATTAAAAGATTTTTAATATTTAATTCAATTGAATCATTCCAATTTGTAATTGCTAATACATCACATATGTCAATATATGAATTTTTATCAATTTGATTTATTTCTAATATTTTAATAAAATCATTATTTAATATATTATTATATAATTTATCAGGTAATTCTATTTTACAATCTTCATATTTTAGAATCATTAAATAAGATTCTATTCCTATATTTCTTAATTCTTTAATTACTTCTATAAATAAAATAGGATAGTTATCTATATTAATATTTCCATGTATACCTATAATAAATGAATTTATTGAAAATAATTTAGTTTTTAATATATATTTATCTAATCTTTCTTTATAAATACTTTTATTATTAATATTTTTTAAATAATGCATATGGGAGACACATAATTTTAATTTATTATCTATTGAATATTTTTTTATATTAATATCTTCAAATAGTTTATTACAAATTCTATTTTCTTTCATACCAAATCTAAGCCAATGTCTTTTAGCTTTATCTTCATTTAAAATACCAGCTTTTCTCAAGTCTTCATACCGATTTATATAATATTCCCAATCAAAATAATCCATTATTATTATTTATATTTTTATTTACCAAAAATTACCAATTCTATCTTTTAAAATAATTCTAGTTAGTACCTTTCCACTTGCGGATAATATGGGTAACTGAGAACCCAAAGATGTTATAATTCGCAAAGCGAATATTACATATATAACCAAAGGTTTTAATTAATTAAAAGACCTATCAATGAAAGGATAACTTGTAACTTAAATTTTACACGTAAATATTGGATATTATTTAGTTTAGAACTATGGTATCAAAATAATTAATAAATGATTTGTAAGAATATCTATCTGATTTAATAATATCATCATAAGCTCTGTCTGCCATTTGTTGTAAAAAATTATCATCTTTAATTTTATTGATAATATCATCTATATTAGAATAATCTTTTTTAAGAGAAATATAATGAATATCTGGTTTTAAAATATACCCATAATTTCCTTCATACATGATTAATACTGTTCCAACTGAAATAGCTTCAAATATTTTTGGTGAAACTAATTCTAAATTTAATTCTTCTTTTATATTAAATAATGTTTTCGCATTTTCATATGAATATAATGAATTTTCATCTACTGGTAATTTAATATTGTTAAGCCAATTATTAATATTATTATATAAATAATCATTTTTATTTATGACATTTGAACCAGTTAAAGTAGCTAATGTTATTTTTGAATTTCCTAATATTTTTAACCATTCATCAGAATAAATTTTTTTAGATCCTTCCCATTCTATATCATTATTAATATTATATTTATTACAATAATATTTCATTTTAATACCTATATTTATTTTATCTTGACCTAATTCACCATATTTATAATGTAAATTATTTCCTCTATAAAAAACAGTTTTTTCTTTATCTTTTATTTTTTTATAAAATGAATTATTTATTGATGAATATCCTGTTAAAATACTATAATATTTTATGTTTTCTAAATTATATATTTTATTTATATCATTTCCTTTAAGACAAGTAAATACAATATTAAAATTAGTATATTTAAGAAAATGATTTATTTTATCGATATCATAATATTCATCCTGAATTATAGCTATTTTAATGTCTTTATAATTTTTAAAAAAATAATATAATTTATAATAATAAATTTCGTTTAAGACAATATTATGAATAATATCATTAGATAATACAATTATACCAGATTTTATTGATAAAATTAATTTAATATCTTCTGATATGCAATAATATTTTACATTATTTATGCTATATTTTTTAAATGATAAGTTATAATCCTCTATTGTTTTTATATACATGTTTTTTTTATTGTAAATATAATTAATTTCTTTTTTTATATTCATTTTTATTTGTAAATTTACCAAATTTACAAAACCAAAATAATATTGAAGATAAGATAATATATTTTCAATTTCATAATTAATATTAGGAATATATTCTAGTTTATAATATTTTTCATAATAATCTTCCACAGTCATGTTATTTTTAATATATTTAAATGATGGTATATTTATTATACCATCATATATTCCAATGTATTTTTCTCCTAATATTTCTATATTTTGTTCTGATTTTTTACATATAATTGGTTTATCACATAATAATAATTGGTCTATTAATAAATCTTCAATATTATTTAAATGATTCCAATATGAAATTGCTAACAAGTCACAAATTTTCAAGTAATTCAAATTTTCATTAAATTTAATATTTATTGTTTTTACCCAATCATATTTATTTATTTCTTGATATAATTCTATCGGAATATCAAAATCCATTTCATCATTTTTTATAATTAACAAGTATGCATCTAAATCAATTTCTCTTAGTTTTTTAATAACTTCTAATAATATTATAGGATAATTATCAATTGTTATATTTCCATATATACCAATAATAAATGAATTTGATGGAAATAATTTATATTTTAATTGTTTAATTTCATTATTTGATAATAATTTAAACTCATTTAATTTAAAATCTTTAACATCTAATATTTTTTTCTTTTTTAATACATTATCAAATTGTTCATCCTCTAATATATATTTATATAATAAACTATTTTTATTTTGTAATTCTAATAATAAACCTAATGAATTACATAAAATATATTCTTCATTAATATTTATTTTAATATTTCTATTTAAATTATTCAAAATATCAGATGGAATATCTTTTTTGCTATAAATTTGTTTATTTATATCATAAAAATTATTTATATTATACTTATTAATGTTTTCAACATTTGTTTTTTGATGATTTTTATAATAATGGCTATAAGCATTTTTAAGATTTTTAAATTTATTATATGATAAATATTTTTTAATATTAATATTTTCAAATATTTTATTACAAATTCTACCTTCTTTCATACCAAAATTAATCCAATGTCTTTTAGCTTTATCTTCATTTAAAATACCAGCTTTTCTCAAATCTTCATACTGATTTATATAATATTCCCAATCAAAATAATCCATTATATAATTATATAAATTATTTACTAAAAATTATAATAAATATCGTTTGATTTTGATATTAACCTAAATTGTAAATAATTTAAAATCTAAGATTATCCTTTCATTAATGGGTCTTTTAATATCCAAAAAAATAATATTTATCAGAATTGATAAATATTATTTTTATTGATTAAAACATTTGGTTCTATTATCCGCAAGTGGAGAGATAACTTTGGTTAAAAGACCAATTAACCGTAGGCAAATATTATGAAAGGTAATGACAACCTTCAGTTTTTTAAATTCAAAATTGAAAAAGTTTACATAAATATAATCTAATGTTTTCTAATTCTTCATCTTCATAATGTGAATTAATAATATTATTTTTAATTATATCTAAATCTTCTGGTTTTACTTCATTAATAGAAGAATAATTAAACTCTTCTATTTTATGTGAATATTTTACATAAAATGTATATGGGATAGTTCCTAATAAATATAAATAATAAATTAACCAATTGGCTTCTTTAAAATTATATCTATTATAATTTTCTCTTTCAACAATAGGAGAATTAATTAAATTCAAATATTCATCACCTATAGTATTAGTATCAAAATTAGATCCAATATTTAAAATATTTTTAGCTTCATCTTTTGTTGTTAATCCACTTCTTATTTTAGCAGATAAATAAACAATTCTTTTATCAATACCAAATTTTTTAGGTAACAAATAAGAACCTATAAAATCAGTATAAATATTTTCACCATGTTTATATCCATAAGATTCCCAACCAATAAATTCTTTCATTTCTTCATCTAATTTAAATCTATCTATATTTTTATAATGAAATGGTCTAAATTGTTCTATACCTAATTGAGAATAATGAAATTGATCTTGAAATGTAAACAATGGATAGTTTTCTAATTCTTTATTAAAAAATCTTTTGTAAATATCCTTAATATATTTAGCATCCATATAAGTCCATTTTAATGGTGTAGAACCTTCAGTTTTATAACAATGTCCATTTAATATATATTTAATATTATATTTTTCAGCAGTTTCATACATAATTTTTGTCATAGCAATATCATTTGGAATATCACAATCAGGTGTTCCTGCCATTAAAAATGCTTTATTTAAATTATCATATTCTTCTTTATTAACATAATATTCAATGAAATCTACATTTAATTTTTTTATTAATTTCATCATATTTTGAGTAGCAATTTGTGTATTCCAATGATTATTAAAATGAATAACTAATGGTTTTAAATTCCATTTTTTAACAATTGTATATAATAAAGTACTACTATCTAAACCACCAGATATACCCAATATACAATTATATCTACCTTGATAATTTTTAATTTTTTCTAATGTTGAATTAAAATCAACACAATTTGTTTCAATTGTCTTATGTAATACACAAAAATTACATACTTCATTTTTTATTTCAGCTATATCATCAGTCATTAAACATACTTTACACTCCATTATTATATTAATATATTATATTATATTAATATATTATTTATTATTAACCGAACAATAATCATTTTTAAATTCTTCTAATTCTGGAAATTCTATTTGAATTTTATTTAATATATTATTATCTAATAAAATTGTTCTAATATAAATAATTTATTTATTAATATTAAAATCCTCAAAAATCTTATTACAAATTCTATTTTCTTTCATACCAAATTTAATCCAATGTCTTTTAGCTTTATCTTCATTTAAAATACCAGCTTTTCTTAAGTCTTCATACAGATTTATATAATATTCCCAATCAAAATAATCCATTATTATTTATATTTTATTTACCAAAATTACCAATTCTATCTTCTGAAATAATTCTAGTTAGTATATAATCAATTATTTTAATATTTAATTTTATTTTTTTTAATAAACCAGTAATAAAAATATAATCACTACATTGTCTATCTACCCATCTAGATTTTAATTTATATTTACTATTAAAACTATAAGCACAACCACTAATATGTCCTTTTTTAATTACATTACTTTTTGGACAAATTAATTTATCTGGTCTCATAAATTTCCAGATAATTAAATCATTTTCATTAACAATATTTTCATTTAGTATATTTAATGAATTATTATGGCTCATCATATCATCATCATCTAAATACATTATAAAACCATCTGTAACTTTATCCATCATCGTATTTAAATATAAATTATGCTTAAAATATTCTTTACTAGTTGTTGACATTGGATATATTTCTATTTTATCATTATCTTTATAATTATTTAAATATTCTAAACTTTCTACTTTATCATATCCTATTATTACTTTATAGTTTGAATAATTTTGGTTCAATATGCTTTCAATACATTCTTTAAAATATGTTGGACGGTTTGATGTTCTTACTAAAATATTTATTTTATCTTCAGATTGTTTTTTCTTTACATAATTAGATGATTGTTCTTCTGCTATTTTAATAAACTCGTCCATATTTTCTTTCATTTTATTTAAACAACATGCCAAGTTTACTTTACTACCATAATCAATCCAATGATTATATGCTTCTTTTTCTGTCGCAAATGTTAAATTAGGATATGTTTTCATATAAAATTTCCAATCAAAACAATTATTCATTATAATAATTTTCATTTTTTATGATAAAAAACGAAGATTAATAATTACCATATTGATACTTGATTGTAGCAATATCCTTTCATTTGCGGATAATAAATAATCCGCAAGTGGAGGGATAAAGATTGTTAATATTTACTTAATTTATGTTTTATATAATCTTTTACTAAACTTTTTTGAATTTTTAAATCATACCAATTAGTATTTCCTTTTCTTACAAATATTTTTAATATTTTATGCATTATTTCATAACCATCTGGACCTTTAAGATATTTCTTAAATTTCTTTAATTTTTTAAATGATTTATCATTATCTATCCAATCAAGAGTTTTATCTAAAAAATATAATGTTTCCATATGTTGTAAATTATCATCGTTATTAACATCTTGATATTTATGATATGTTGTTATTAAAGGAGGGGCTGGATAATATTTAAATGTTTTTTGAGGTACTTGAGATATTTGGGGTACTTGAGATATTTGAGGTACTTGAGATATTTGGGGTACTTGAGATATTTGGGGTACTTGAGATATTTGGGGTACTTGAGATATTTGGGGTACTTGAGATATT
>JACCED010374852.1_pt1 | contig 69472 bp, 80 predicted proteins | sample 7455021 | NCBI WGS metagenome assembly JACCED01 (sample SAMN15323456, study PRJNA562643) | freshwater metagenome | isolation source: river surface water | place: USA:Blue River Watershed | collected 2017-08-19 | reverse complement strand
TCCATTCCACAGTTCCAGATTTATCGTAACCTGCTTGCTTCCACAAGTCTATTACTTGATTAAATCTGCCGTCAGCGTTGATATAAAAATCAACACCATAAGTTCTAGGGTCGCCTTGTTGATCTTTAAGACTATCAACTAGCTCTTGCCAGTTTATTGTTTTACAGTTTCCGATAAAATCTGCCATTACACTTCCACATTAAATTCGTTACTTGCTAGTATCTGCAATCTTGATACATACCAGGGATCGATATCAAACTGTACACAGCTAGGAGTGTAGCTAAAGTTGTTTAGACCATTGTCTTTATTTGCAAGGTTTAATACAGAGCTAAATCTGTTATCAAACTCAAATCTTGCATCTTCTAGGTCAGCAATCGCTGAAGTAATTTTTACTGTTACTAAATTTTCTTTAGTAGACCTAGTCAACGGTTTTCGTACAACTAGCTGATATCTTATTCTATTTCCAAAATTAACAGCAGTATGCTTAGGTCTTGCATCCATACTGTACCACACACCGTCGCACTCTAAAGGACACATTATATTGCTATCTAAGTTTATAAGGTAGCAACACTTACCTGACAAGTTTAAATGAAATCTGTCGTCTACATCTGCATGGCTAGCATAAGTTTCTCTAGGATCTAGTTTAATAATCCTTGCTTCACCTTTAATTTCTACCAAACTATTATAAAGTTCTTCCCATGCTGTGCCGATAAATTCTTCTTTAAGTTCCCACTCATCGTAGAAGAAATTCCCTTTAGGCTTGTTAATGCTTAACCTAAAGTCAATTTTAGGTAATTGAGTAAGTGCTCGTTCAATTAAATCTTTTTGGACTGTGTGTTTAGTTTTGGTTAGCATGAAATATTTATATGCTACTATTACTAGGGTAAATATTTCCATGAATATACCCTACGACCCAAATTGGAAACATGTTGCTGTTAGTGTGAGCGGTGGTGCAGACTCTGCACTATTAGCTTACTTGGTTTGCCAAACGGCATATGAGCATGATACTACTATCCATATTATTAATCATGTGCGTTGCTGGAAAACCAAACCTTGGCAAGAGTATAATGCAGACTATGTGTTTCGTTGGTTGTTCCAAAAGTTTTATCACACTACATTTAAAAGACATACTAACTTCATTGCACCTGAGCTAGAATACGGTAACATTGGGCCTAGTCTAACAGATGAGTATGGCAAACAAGTAAGTGGTGATAACATACAACAAAGAGCGTATGCCGAGTACATTTGTAAAAAATACAATATCGATGCATACTACAACGGAGTAACACGCAATCCCAAAGGTATTGACTTGGGCGGTATGAAAGAACGAGACATCGATCCGACAGCAGACAATCAACACTTAACAGATATGATGCACATGGGTGTAAGAGTACTCCATCCATTTAGGTTTATAGATAAATCCGAAATACTTCAAATGTATAAACAGTTAGACATAATGGATTTATTTGAGCTTACAAGAAGTTGCGAAGGCGAAATTGATAGTGTAAACTATAAGACCTACACCCCTGGCCAATATGTTCCTGTATGCGGAACATGTTTTTGGTGTAAAGAACGAGAGTGGGCAATTGAACAATCAAAGTAAAACATTTTGTATGCACCCTTTTACAGGGCTAGCAACTAGAGAAGACGGGTCAGTTAAAGCCTGTTGCCGTAGCCACCCCGTTGGCAACATACAATGCCAGAGTTTGGAAGAAATCTGGAACAACAATACTATGAAGCGGATCCGCAAACAAGTATTAAACGGGGAGCGTCCTAAAGAGTGCGAGCCTTGCTTTACATTAGAAGACCAAGGTGTTGAAAGCCTACGCCAGCGGCATGTTAACGGAGTCATTCCCGAAGCAAGAATTAACTTATATCCTAACGCACTGGACAACTTGCGTGAAGATTACACTATGCCTTTTGAATTTCCCACTATGGAAATTAAACTCAACAACTTGTGTAACTTAAAGTGCCGTATGTGTAACCCAACAGACAGCACCAGTTGGAATGATTGGAAACAAGTAGAGGAGTTCTACGACAAAGAAGGAAACTTTATTTCTGAAAATGTAAGAACTCTAAACCTAATTAAGAAACCATATCTAGACAAGTTTGAAGACAATCCTAACTGGTGGGATAGCTTTGAAAAATTGTTGCCTTACTTCCGCCGTGTAGAATTTGCAGGCGGAGAGCCCTTAATGGATCCGCAACATTTTCGCATACTAGATATGCTAAGGCCTTACGGCGACAAGATAGAATTAAAGTATGCCACTAACGGCACTACTCTAGGCATTAGTAAAGGAAGAACTATACATGAATATTGGCCACATTTTAGAAGCGTTGCCGTTAATGTCAGCATTGACGGCATTGGTGATGTTTACAACTACATTCGCGGTAACGGTAACTGGAACGAAGTTGTTGAGAACATTCGCGAAATCCAAACAATCTCTAATGTAAGTAGGATAGTAGGTGCTGTAGCTGTACAAGTAAGCAATGTGCTTACACTAGATAAAATGATCAAACACTTCTTAGACGATCTAGGTATTGTGTTTTACACTAACATGGTTAACTACCCCACCGTATTAAGTGTGCAAACTTTACCTAACGAGCTAAAAGTAGTAGCAATTAATAAGCTAAAAGCAGTTCGTGAACTAGTTCCAACATTTAAGCTAGTAAAAGAACACCCTATACTCGAACAAATAACCTACAAACAAATCGACGGAGTTATTAATTACCTGTTAGCTAAAAATCTAACACACTTGTGGAATGATACTGTTGAGTTTAATTCTAGACTAGATGCTACAAGACAGCAGAGCTTTACTGATGTGACTCCGGAGTTTAAGCAGTATGTATAAAGTTACAAGCCGTTGGCCACATCAGACAAGCATCAAAGTAGAGTGGAACATTGGCAAGCGTTGTAACTACGATTGCAGTTATTGTCCTGCTTCTATCCATGATAACTTCAGTCCCCACACTGACTTAGAGGTGATGAAGAAAGCTCTTGATAAACTTATGACCTTAGGCAAACCTATTCGTTTAAGTTTTACTGGCGGAGAACCTTGTGTGCATCCTAAATTTGCAGAGCTTATAAAATACGCAAAATACAAAAATGTAAGTTGGATTAGTGTAACAACTAACGGAACACTCCCTTACGAATTCTATGCTAGTTTACCTGTAGATCAATATGTGTTTAGTATTCATTTAGAGTACGACTGGATGCGTATCTTAAACACACTAACAAAACTAGCCGACGGCAGTAATAAAAAACTTATTGGACAGATTATGGCTCACCACGAGCATATAGTGTTTACTAAAGTTGTTAAAGGTATGCTAGATCAAGCCAGCATTCCAAATACTGTTAGACGCATACGCTGGACAGAAGGCGATCACGATTTGTTTGACGACATGCGTTACCATCCAGATGACCTACATTGGATTAAAGAACAAGAAGCAACTATATCGGGAAACTGTGTAATAGACGACACACAGATTATACACAGCAATGATGTAATTAAACTACATCTAAACAAATATAAAGACTGGACATGTAACGCTGGTCTCGAAAGCCTCATGATCAATTGGGATGGGGAAGTACATCGTGCAACTTGTAGAGTTGGTGGTAGCCTAGGCAACATCTATGAAGGCAACTTTGTTGCTCCTAGCGATCCAGTTATATGCACTAGAGACTGGTGTACATGTTCTGCAGATATACCGATTACTAAAGTTTCTTTGTAATTAAAGTTTCTGGAGCACACAGGCACTGGACCTTAGTGCATGTTGTAGGAAGAAGGTCTGGCAAAAAGTTCGTTTCAAAGTTAGTATCGTAGATATTATATAAAAAATCTTTTCCGTACAATTTTTCACCACAGGATCCTTGTAGGTAACCTTGTGGATCTATGTAAAAACTTTCTAGACCTATATTACATTTCCAATTATAAAAGTGATTCCACTTGTTAATAGCAACATCATTGTTCTTAACAGTTTGCTTAGTTCCGTTATCAAAGTGTACAACACTATTCCTTGACTTATTACCTAATAGTATTTTTATACTTTGTAAAATTGTAGGAGTTCTTTTTACAGAGTCTTTTAAAAACTCTAGTTGATTATCAGTATAGTGGTTCCTACCGTCAAGTTCTTCAATCTTCTGTGTACCAATAAACCATTTATACTTACTCTGTTTAAAAGATTCTATTAGGTTAATGCACTGGTCCCAAGCAAACGGATCCATACAGACATTAACATCAACAGTTACCCCCTTTGAATGTAACATATCAGCTACATTAACAAAGTGTTCAACATTGATATCGGCGTGGTGTGCAGAAAGATAGACACGATCTATTAAATTAGCATGTTCTTCCCACCATCTAAGAGTTCGTGACCCATTAGATTGTACTGATATCTTTGTTTGTTTTGTCTTTACTGCTTTAATAAAAGCACCTAGCTCTGGCCATAAAGTTGGTTCTCCGCCGAGTATTTGTAACTCTACTTCTTGTTTACCGTTGCTAAGATAGAACGCAATAAGATGCGTAAAGTTGTTGACAGTTAATTCTAAATCAGTCGGCCATCGGTATTTGGCAGCGTGTGATTCAGGAAAACAATATCTACAACCGAAGTTGCACACATCAGTTGGTGCATAACTAATCCTAACAAACCTGCCAGGCTGATTAGAAACTATTGATATTGGTTTCATATATCAAGTTCTGGGAACACTTTTCTAAAATTAGTACCGCGTTGCTGGTCGGTTGTTTCTAAATAATCAACAAGCATAGGAATCTTATGTGACCAATCTTCCTGATTCATATACTTAACAAGGCCGTGCCATCGTTTCATACCGTAAGGGTTGTTAACAAATTCTTGATTATGTGAATTCTTTGAGCAGAATAAACTAACTCTATCCTGCACTTGTTTCTTAAGATGAGTTGGCAACACTCTAACATTTAAGTAACTAGGAAGATAGACTAGGTGTGTACCAATTAGTCCAGCACCGTACGGAGGCAGGTTAATCTTTTTAAAGTTCTGATGCTGTTTCCATTCAACAAGATCAGGAACAGTAAGAACATTTAATAGTTGTACTGCACAAGCAATGTTAACTGTTATGTTATCAGGTGTGTCGTCTAGTCGATTAAGATTAGAAACTACTGTAGACCACTTGCTAGGGTATCTAATGTAGTCGTTTCTGTTGCCAACAGCGTCAACACTAAAGTTAAATTTAACTTCTTTAAAATGTTTCCACAGGTCAAATAGTTTTTCTGGTAATTCTAAACCGTTGCTGTTGTATCTAAGGATACATTCGTTAGCTGATCCGGTTTCTATCATAAACTCTAAAATTTTGTAGTGTTCAGGGATTAGTAAAGGCTCGCCGCCGGCAAAGTAAAGTTCTTTAATGTTGCTAGCTTGACTTCTCATTGACTCCAAGAAGCTACCCTTAGTGTACCAAGTGTAGTCAAAGTCAATGTTCCATGATTGATCTTGTTTTAATTCAATAGTTTTATACTTAGGGTACTGTGCCTTCCATTCTCGGATCCATGCACTACTGTCATGTGGACTGCACATAATACATTTTAGTTGACACAGGTTACCTAATCGTAGATCAAAGTAAGGAATATTAACAGGCAAAGAACCGTCTTCTGCTGTTTGATTAACGATGCTTTCTATGTCTAGTCTTTCATTCCAAACTTTAGTTTCCCATTGCCTCTTAGACACAATACCATTTATCTCTTCTTGATAGCACTTAGTACAACTATACGGATACTCGTTGTTTAACATTTGCTTACGAGTGTCTTTCATAAAATTACTGTTCCATACTTGTTCAATAGTATGTGTTTGTAAGTTCATGTTTACGCCGTTGTCTTTAACAAGACCGACTTCTTTATTGTCTTGCTCGCCAGCGCCAGATGCATTAGCTGTGCAACATAACCTAACATCGCCGTTAGGCCGTGTTGCAATATGTATCCATGGCAATGGACAAAATGATTTACTAGCTGGCAATTTGATCTCTCGGTTTAGCAAAGTCTGTATTAATCCCGCAGGTTCTAGCGCAGGTAATTAACTTGTTTGTAGTCCAATAACTGTCCCACACCGTTTGATATTCATTGCTATCAACAATATCTTTTACAGACTTTGTAAAAGTGTTTATGTTTCCCAGACTAGCAACTAGTTTAGTATGCTGTCTCATCATTTCGTTGCGTACTTCGAACGCTTCATCTGGGCTAATGTAACTGTAGGGAACGCTAGCTAGCCAACAGCACGGTAGCAAATCCCCGTAAGCATCAATGTAAATCTCTTTTTCTTTTTGTGATTTACATTCAATTACACTTTTATCTACAACTTGTTTGTAAGCGTCTATTACTTTTTTATCAATAAACTTTAAAGGAACATCAGTTGCTGGTTCAATGTAGTGCATTACTGCACCTGTTCGATCAACAACCTTAACACGAGGCTCTAAAATAAATCTACTAGAGTTCTTTAAAGTAAAATGTTTAAACCCGTATTCGTTGGCCAACGATCTTGCTTGCTCAACTTGATGCTCGTTGTGCTTAAACTTAATAAACACCCACTCTGCTGTGCCACCTGCAAGTATAAATGCTCTTGCATTTTCAACAACAGTATCAAAATCTGTACCAACACGGTACAAGTGATGAGTGTCTGCTAGCCCGTCTAGAGCAATTACTACACGATGATTCTTTGGCATAGCATGAGCTAGTCTAGTCCACCATGCTTTGCTTCTTGCTCCGCCGTTAGTATGTATTGCAATGCCAACATCGGGGGCAGTCTTAGTAGTGTACTCACACATCTCAATTAGGCTGTTGTTAAGAATAGGATCACCGAAGTTACCGCAGAAGTAATAGCTATCAATTTGTGCTAACACTTCCGTACTCATAACTGTTTTAAACTCGTCTAGTGACCAGTTTTTAATTTTAATTAAAGGATTGTCAAGGCCGCCGTTAATGTTTCTATTACACATAGGACAACTAGCTTGACAGTTGTTGGTAATTTCTAAATGTATTTGCTTGAGTTCGTTAAACTTAAACATCTGGCGTTCCTATCAGCATCCAGCGTTTGTACAACGGCAAGTCTAGTTCACCTGCAAACAATAACTTCAAATGGCTTTGTTGTTTAAATTCTTCTAGCGTAGTTGCTATTCTAACATGTTCTGGTATTTTATAATTGTTACTTTGCAAGACAATAATACTGTTAATAGGCATGCCGCTTAACCACATGTCATATTGGTCTTGTGTAATGTGTTCACAACTAGTGTTAATAACAACATCGGCATCACTTCTAATGTCGCACATGTCGGCTGTGATTGCTCTAAACTTACCTTGTTCTAATTCAATTTGATTCATGTTGCAAGCAATTTCTTCGCACTCTGGATCAATATCAACACTACGAATAAAGTGGCAAGGTACATTACTTTGGAACAACATACTTGCTAGTGTGCCCACCCAGCCGCCGTGAATGTCTACACTAACACTAGCATGTACTAGTTCGTCAAGATTGTCTATTAACCATTCTTTGCTCAGTATCTGGCCTCGCCAGAACGCATCCATAGTACGCATGGGATCGTTACTATTACGAATTGCCCTCATCCAATGATGTAAGTGTTCTGTGTCTATTTGCATTTTGGTATCTTACTATCCGCTGAACTTACACAACTCGGTGTAATACAGCGTTGAGGTTGTTTAAATAATTCAAAGTTATCAAGTGTTCCTAAAGGTTCGTCGTGACAACTGTAACTTCTCTTAACCTCAGTTCCTCTAATTATAACACTCTGATATCCACTATTGCAATTCCAATTGGTAAACTTGTTAAAACCAAAAGCATTAAATCTTTCCGCCTGGTCAAACAAGTATTCGGTGTTGTCATTGTCATATAACGCCATTTGGTAAAGTTCTTCGCCTGCAACTTTTTGCGGAAACCCGGTACGCATTAGATGAACCATGTCTTCATTATAGCCATCTACTATGCGACTAGCTGTTAAATCACTTTGTGGTTTCAGCGTTACATTAATGCCCCTAGCATGTAAACGAGACATCCTGTCATACAACTCGTAAAACTTCTCAGGAACCATTACTTGATTAACAGTTACAAAAACATTTTCGTACATTAACTGTAGACACTTATCACCAAACTCTTGTTCTTTGGCAAACTCATCGTGGAAACTAGCAGTAATGCTTCTTCGTTGTAGGGGCATTGTGATATCGCACCAATTCTTCCACCACTTGCTACCAGGACTTAAATTAGTAGTCATGTGTATGCTTTGATAAGGACTAACAACATCTTTTTCCAAATGTTTAACCAAATCTAGCAAGCCTTTATAAGCAGTAGGTTCGCCGCCGCTGAATGACCAGTGGAATTGAGTAAAGCCGTTAGCACGGGCTTGACTTTTTATTTGATCAATAGTATGCTTATAAACATCTAAACTTTGATAGTCTAGTTCATCACTTCTAGCATAAGGCCAGCAGTAACTACATTTATAATTACAGAAGCGACCAAGTATCCAACTAGTAGAAAACAATGGGCGATCTAACATTGTTCTTTGTCCAAAACGAACAATTTTTTCGAATGGTATTTGGTTAGTGTGCATTGGGAGTATTTAACAAGGCGCAAGTTAGGGTCCAAAATAAGTTGACTTTAACCAAAATTACATATATAATTACAATGCAGGCGTGAGTGTAACTGGTAAACCTCCTCCAAAGTCTTCGGACTGCGGAGGGTCTAGGTCTAGCTCTTAGAGCGACTTTGTAGGTTCGAATCCTACCGCCTGTACCAAACAACTTAGGCATAGAAAGGCACACATGAAAAAGGCATTAATTACATTAGTAGCATTGGCGGTTGTAGCTGTTACATCTCTGCAGGTTTACGCATCTGCATCTTTTAAAGACGACCCATTCGAGTCATTCTGGGTAGTCGATCGTCAAACTGCTAAAACAACTATCAGTTGGGAACTAGCCGAAGATGTAAATGCCCGTTGCCAGCAAGAAAGTAAGAAGAGAGGCAACGGAGGCTTTGGTACTAAAGTCGAAGCGTGTTCTTTCTGGACTAAGAACACTTGCCACATTATCACCGGCAAGTACACCAACATGCACCAGCTAGGTCACGAAACTCGCCATTGCTTTATGGGAGCATATCATTGAAATACGATTTAGTCGAAGACATACGCAACTCGCCCGAGATAATGGCGAAGATTCGTGCGGAAGATAGACGCTATGCTCAAAACTTGTATGCGGCATGGTGTAACATGCAGTGGTGCAAGCGTGAAACTTGGCCAGTATTAGCAGAGGAATATTGGTCAGCTAGTTGGCGCAGTGCCGGTGGCATTGTAGCAGACCTTAGAAATAAGGGCGAAGACTACATGGACTACTACTGTTCAGGTATGCGTGGTGGCTTGAGCTATGACGGCAAGGAAGATGACGAATACTTTGAACGAACAGGGTTCCAATCTGAAAGTGTAGTAACAGAAGAAATAGCCACTGACCTTGACAAGCTAGGTTGGTTTCCTGTACCATACGACGATGACTTTGTATAAGTAATATTATGGAAAACACAGAAAAATTTATTTTTACAGCAGAAGACATTTTTCAAGAAATCGAAGGAGATCCTGAGAATGTTATGATGAAGTTTCCAGACGAAGTGTTAAAACTCACTGGCTGGAAAGAAGGAGACACACTTGACATTAAAATTGAAGACGGTAAAATCGTTGTAACTAAGGTATGAGTAAAGACGATATTATTGAACTAACTGGAAAGGTTGAAGAAGTATTGCCTGGCAACATGTTTAGGGTAAAAGTAGATAACATGCCAAATGTTCTACTTTGTTACATGGGGGGCAAACTAAAACAACACAAAATAAGAATCATTTTAGGCGACAATGTAAAATTAGAAGTTAGCCCATATGATCTTACAAAAGGAAGAATTGTTTTTAGACTATGAACTCAGTAATGGAAAAAGTATGCGATGTTTGCACTACGGTCAGGAATGACAGCAAACTTGGCGTAACTTTTCCAGAACTATTAGTTAAACTAAGAAAACAATTTAAAAGGCAAGACATAAGTTTAAAAATTCGTAGTCAACGAAGCAAGACTCTTGCACCTGAAGAGTTTTATGTAAATGCTTATTACGATGCCGAAGACGACAGGAACCTAGATATCCCCATTGAAGTTGTAGTACATAATAATTTTGATAAGACACATCTATGGGACCAAAAGCATATCACCGAGTTTCTAATCCAAGTCTACGATGCAGTTATACACGAACACAAGCATCAACGACAAAGTAAAAAACGCAATCACGAATCTTATTGGCTTCATGTTAGTGCTGGCTACAACTATAAAGAATACTTAGAAGATCCGGACGAAATAGATGCTTATGCTTTTAGCATCGCAGTTGAACTGTGCCGAAGTTTAGGGAAGTATAGAGCGTTAAGATACATGCACAAGTTTTCTAGCATGTCCAAATTAAAATTTAAGGACGGGTACGCTAGCCCAAACTTAAATGCTTACATCTCTCACTTCAACGAATCAAACCCAAAACTATTAAAAACTTTAGCCAAAAAGATATATGTTCGGCTACAAAAGGTTGACGCAGACTACATTTTCCAATAAAATGTAGATATTAAATTTTACATTGAGCGAAAATGGCAACCGAATTCCCAGTCCAGCAAGTTCTGGAACTATCCTGCGCCGCCCAGCGCATCAACAAAGAGTATGTTAAACAGTTTGAAGCTATAGTCTCTGACGATAATAAAGTCATGGGCTTTAAATGGGAGAACCGTACTCTGATCTCCTATACTCTCGATCCAAACACTTTTAAGCCATTTGACGAAGTCCATCGTCCGCCTATTATTACAGCAACGAATCAAGATCGTGAACAGGCTGAAGAAATTAAAAAGTATTATCGCAGACTTATGTTTGCGGCTGTTGCTGGAGAGAACGAGTTCTTAACCGAAGTTAATGCTTTGCTTAATTCGGAAAATGTTCCGCTGAACAAGCTAGGGTTCATTGCCTGCCTGCCCAGCGTGTTCAAAAGAGACTACGGTCGTTATCAAGTTGAGAAAAAAGTTAAGCAAGCAGATGCAGAGTACTTGGCTGAAATTGGAGAGAATCTTGCAGATTTGGATTGCGAAGTACTGTCAGTGCAACGCTCAAAAAACTTTGACGCTTTTAATGTTGATGCTATAATTGACAATAAGATGGTCTCTTGGATGAGCAAATATGAGCTCAAACTTGGGCCTGCTGTTATTGTTAAAGCAAAGGTAAAGGATCACAGCAAACACTGGAAGTTTGAAAACCCTGTAACTAGACTCAATTATGTAAAGGCCGCGCAATGAACGAAGACCAAGAGTTTATTGAATACGAATCGTATTCAAAAAGAATGGAAGAACGCTTTCCAAAAATGTACGGCGGTAAGTACGGCGGCTTCGCTATTGGTAAAGGATGGCGTCCCTTAGTTGAGCAACTGTCACAGGTTATTCAGAGTCATGTAGACAGCGCACAAAAGCAAGGCAAAGACTGTCCGCAAGTTATTGTAGAACAAGTAAAAGAAAAGTTCGGTACACTTCGTTTTTACTACCAGGGTGGAGATGACTTTATTAGTGGCGCTGTTTGGCTTGCTGAAAGTATGACGGGCCAACTGTGTGAAGAATGTGGCGGGCTTGGCAAAACTAGAAGTGGCGGCTGGGTCCGCACACTATGCGATCAACACGAAGTAGAGCGTCAAGCTCGTATTGAAGAACAAGCAAGGAAGGATGGCTTAGAGCTATGAAGATTACAGTAGTATCCGATCTCCATCTGGAGTTTTCGGACTGTATGGAAATTAAAAACGAGAACAATGCAGATGTTCTAATCCTCTCTGGCGACATTTTAATTGCTGAGGAACTTCACGATCATCCTTATGTTCCTAGCATCTACGAGTACGGGTCATTTGCTGAACTAGGTCGTAAGCAAAAGCGTGTTCAGACCTTCCGTGATTTCTTAAAGCGTATGAGTAACTTGTTTCCTGATGTCGTTTACATCGCAGGTAACCACGAATTCTATCACGGTAAGTTCCACAAAGGTATCCAATACTTGCGTGAGCAATGTGCTGAATACCCAAATGTTCACTTCTTAGAGTGCGATACTGTTAAGATCCAGGATGTTACTTTTGTAGGTGGTACATTGTGGACTGACATGAACAAAGGTGATCCGCTAACCCTTCATAGTGTTAGAGACATGATGAACGACTTCCGGATCATTCGCAACGACGAAAAGGGTTACACTCAACTCAAACCTATGGATGTTGCTATTCGACATCGCAATACTTTGAAATACATCAAAGATGTAATTGAAGCAACCCCAGACGAAAAGTTTGTAGTTGTTGGACACCACAGTCCTAGCCCGCTAAGTATTCATCCTCGTTACGCAGACGATCATCTAATGAACGGTGCATACTCTAGTGACCTTAGCGAGTTCATCTTAGATCACCCACAGATTAAACTGTGGACACACGGTCACACCCATCATTGTTTTGACTACATGATTGGTGAGACTCGAGTTGTATGTAATCCTCGTGGTTACCAATCGGATGGTTACAGCGAGGACACTGGCTGGAACCCTAACATTATTTTGGAGGTTTAAATGGAAGAAAAACAATTAACTGTAAGTGAAATGCTTAAAGCTACAGGTAAGAACACACAGATCTTTATGGAGCAGGTTGCAGATCATGTTACAAAGTTAGAAGAACACATTGTTGGTCTTCAGAAACGGGTTACCGAATTGGAAGCCAAGCAAAATGAATCTAAATGAAAAAGAATTAAAGCTATTTAAAAAATGGCTTAGAAGTCATTTAGCGTTCGGGCCTGTTACTGTAACCTTTACCAAAAAGGACGGTACTGAACGAGTTATGGAGTGTACAACCGCTTCATCTCTCGTTCCGGTTGACTTAACTGAAGAAAAAGTGCATAATACACTTACTGTTAAAAAGGAACGCAAGGTAAACGAAGATGTTTGCCCTGTGTTTGATTTGGAATCAAGGCATTGGAAAAGTTTCCGTTGGGATAGCGTTAAACAAGTAAGATTGGAAATCAAATGAAAATTGGTTTAAGCTACAGTCGATGCGTCCGAGACATTGTCGACGGTGTAGTAGATATCGACGATGTCCTTGTCGTTATTACTCGTACAGACTTTGATCCGCACAACGACGAACAATGGACCGGCATCTGGCAGGGCTACGGCGGCGGCTCAAAGGGCGATCGTATGCGCGGCATCTTTAGTAGCAGTAATCCAGAATGGGCAGGCTACAGTGACGAAGATGAGGATCGATTCCGTAGCGTAAGTATCGAACTTTGGGAACAAGGTAAGTTTCACCAGCCCCGACAATTTGGAGCACATCCTCGCCGCAGGCCAGAAATTTGGCTAGAAGCAGTATTGCCTAGTAGCGAACTAGAATTGAATCCGGCCGCTAAAGCCGCTTGGGATAAGTTCCAAACGGTAGCAGGTTTGACTAATGTACAACTCGATGACAAATACCAATGAAATACCTTGCTATAGTCGCTGTTTTTCTGTTAGCTGGTTGCGACAAGATACCTGACATTCCAGTACAGGCGCCTTCTGAACGAGTTGAAGTTTCGGATAACGAAGGTTGCACACTACAAACTACCAGCAAGCTATCTGCAAAGCATCGTGTAAGCGATATCCAAAATTTGGTTAAAGACAAAGTGGATATGGGCTATATGGGCAGATGTACAGTTAAGTTTGACCTTGTAGTAAACGGACAAAAGTACCATTTGGTTGAGACTGAAGAAGGTCTTGAACAATTGGAAAGCCTTTGCTACTATGCTAGAGAACGAGCTAGACGAGAACTACTTTTGGATTTGGCTGGAGACTTTGAATCCGAATCCGAATTAAAGTGTAAGATGTCAGACACTTAAATGGCTAACCGAACCAGTTGACTTTACCTACCCACGGCGTTATAATAATAACATCGTAACACACACAGAGAGGCACACAATGAAGGCTTTTATCGCAGGCACCATTTTTGGTATTTTAATTTGTACTGTTGGCATTTCGGGCATTGCACGAATTCTTGACAACGGTGTAAGCAAAGTTCAAGAAGTTAGTAAGGAGGCCGCAAAATGAAAACGGTTGCAAAGATTGTTTTGATTTGTATGACCCTGAGCTTTGCCGCTTGCTCAACTGTAGCAGGCGTTGGCAAAGATATTCAGGATACTGCTAATTGGACTAAAGATAAAATGGGAGGCAAATGATGAAAAAGTTTTTAATGTTGATGCCAATGGTTGCTATGCTTGCGGCTTGTGGTACTACAGATCCGTATGGCAAGAGAGCAGATGCCGAAAGAGAACGACAAGAACGATATGTTGAAAAAGCTATCGATCGTGCTCCTAAGTGGATGACTCAACTGCCACTAAGCAATAGCGCAGTTTATGAAGCAGGTACGGCTGTTAGCTCAGACTTTTCAATGGCTGACTATAAAGCTAAAGCAGATGCCTACGGCAAGATTTGTATGACTGCCGGCGGTACTGCTAGCCAGCGTACTAAGATTTATCGCACAGACAGTGAAGCAACAAGCACTGAGTTTAGCGAAATGGCTCTACGCACTTCTTGTAAGAGTGTAGACCTTACCGGTGTAGAAGTTAAAGAAATTAAACGGGTATCCGAAGGTAATCGGTTCCGTGTTTATGTTCTAGTTGCATTGCCTACTGGCGATGCTAATGTTCTACGCAAGGCTAAGGATGCACAACGACAAAGAGAAATTGCCGCCGCTCGAGCTCCTGAAGCATTTAAAGAACTAGATCAATAAAGGAATATAATGCCGCATTTGGTACCGATGGTTGTCGAGCAAGAAGCTCGCGGAGAACGCAGTTACGATATCTATAGTCGTCTGCTTAAAGATCGCATTATTATGCTAGACACTGATGTTAACGAACATAGTGCTAGTGTAATTGTTGCTCAACTACTCTTTTTAGAAAGTCAAGGAAACGATGACATTAACTTCTTCATCAATTCACCCGGCGGGTCAGTTACTGCTGGACTGGCAATATATGATACTATGCAGTTCATTAAACCTGATGTTGCTACCTTTGTACTTGGCCAAGCCTGCTCTATGGGAAGTTTCCTTGCCCAAGCAGGAGCTCCAGGAAAGCGAGCAGTCCTTCCAGAATCTCGAACAATGATTCATCGGGTTAGCTCGGGCACTCCTGGAACACGCGGTAGCGTTCATGTGCAAGATCTGCAATTTGAAGATGCAAAGCGTAGTTTTGAAGAAAGCGTTCGGATTAACAAGCGTCTAACCGAGCTCTATGTGCGGCACAATACTGCTGGCAAAACTTACGAAGAGCTGTTTGAGACCATGAAATTTGACACTTTTCTAAGCGCAGAAGAAGCTGTACAGTACGGACTTGCAGATAAGGTAGTATCTAAGCGACCATGATAAATACACGCAGATAATGATCAAAGGATCTGCCGTGAAAAAATTAGAAGATTTCTCTGCTGAAGAGAGGATCAATGTTAAACTCCTTGAAAATCACACCCACTTTTTAGTGGGTGAGATTGAGGAAGAAAATATTCATAATTGCATCAAATGGATAACTTACGAAAATCTTGATGCTAAGGAAAAGACCTTAACATTATACATCAACTCAACAGGCGGTGACTTGTACCAAGCATTTGCTCTAATTGATGTTATGCAAAGTAGCTCACACCCTATCCGAGTAATTGGAATTGGTGCTGTGATGAGTGCGGCGTTTTTAATTTTTGCTAGCGGTACAAGAGGCGAACGATTTGCCGCTCAGAATACTAGTTTTATGTGTCACCAATTCACTTCTGGTACTGATGCTAAGTATCACGATCTAAAAGCAGAAATTAAAGAACATGAATCCCTTAATCTTAAAATGGTTAACATTCTCAAAGAAGCAACCGGATTGGCTCCATCAAAAGTTAAATCCAAACTGTTACCAGCGTCCGATGTTTACCTAACTTCAGAAGAAATGGTTGAACTAGGCGTTGCTGACTATGTTTTGGGCGCAGAAGACGAAGAATAACGGTTGACTTTCCTTGCTGTTTGTTATATAATATTGCTTATATAGTTAACTAAGGAATGAAATGAGCGACCCTTGCTACAGAGTTATTTCCGATCTGGAAAATCACCCTAGTCGTTTGAACAAAGAAGCAATCATCCTTGCCCAAGCTGAAGCGGGCAATAACGAATTTTTCGAAGGTTGTCGACTTGCTCTTGATTCAATGACAACTTTTGGACTTAAACAAATACCGGAGAAAACAGATGAAGATGGCCCTGGCTTATCTTGGGATGGCTTTACTCTCGCTATTACTGGCTTTGTGTCTCGCAATGTCACCGGTAATACAGCGAGGACTATGATTGAAACAATGATAAAATCAGCCACTAAGAAACAGTGGAATGGTTGGTATCGTCGTATCCTAATTAAAGACTTACGCTGTGGCGTCAGCGAGAAAACCATTAACAAGGTTGTAGAAAAGAAGTGGCCGCAATATGCAATACCTGTGTTTAGCTGTCAGCTTGCTCACGATAGTGCTAATCATGAGGGAAAGGTTACTGGTAAGAAATATATCGAGGTCAAGCTCGATGGCGTTCGCGTTATTACTATTGTTCGCGCAGATGGTCGCGTTGACATGTTTAGTCGTAATGGTAAAGAGCTGGTAAACTTTCCGCACATTGCAGAACAAATTAGTGCTGTTGTTAAAAAGCATGGTACTAGTAAGAATATGGACTTTATTCTTGACGGCGAAGTTATGTCTAGCAGTTTCCAAGACTTGATGAAACAAGTACACCGCAAGGATAATGTAGAGGCAAGTGATGCAGTTCTTCATTTGTTTGACTTCCTTCCATTAGAAAACTTTGAACAAGGTAGTTGGGATAAAGGACAAGAAGAACGGAGTGCTATGTTGTACTACTGGCATAAAACCTACAAGGATGAAATGCCCAATGTAGCAGTTGTTGGTCACGAACTTGTTAACCTAAACACCAGTGAAGGCAAAAAACGATTTAAAGAGATTAACCAAAAGGCAATCGATGGCGGCTACGAAGGCATTATGATTAAAGATCCTAATGCACCTTACGAGTGTAAGCGCACCGCTAGCTGGTTGAAACTTAAACCGTTTATTGAAGTATCACTATCTGTTGTTGCTGTTGAAGAAGGCACAGGCAAGAACATCGGTAAGTTAGGTGCCCTTGTATGCGAAGGTGAAGATGATAATAGATCAATTCGAGTTAACTGCGGTAGTGGCTTTACTGATTCCGACCGTGATGTTTTTTGGACTAGTCGTGAAACCCTTATTGGGCAAATTGTTGAGGTCCGTGCTGATGCAATTACGCAAAATCAAGATGGAAGTTACTCTTTACGCTTTCCGCGCTTCTTACATTTTAGAGGGTTTGCCAATGGCGAGAAAATTTGATATTCGCCGATCTATGCACAAGGACATGTTGTATGGGTCACTACTCGAACTTAGTCAAAATGCTCGTGTTTGGCACGAAAGTTCAGTAAGTCCGGAGTACAGCCACTTGACAGAAGATGGTAAGGCTGCTATCATACATGTTGTTGAAGAGATGTTTAGTGGGTTACAAACTATCCACAAACAAGAAGTTAAAGAAGAAGCGAAGAGACAAACAATGGAATCGCTAAAATGATAAAACCTTTACACCTTTTAGTATCAAGCATTGTCCTGTTACTAGGGTCGTTTTATATTTTAGCAGGAAAAAAAGTAGAAGCTGAAAGTAAGTTGTTTTGTGCATATGGCAGAGTATTTGTCGAGTTCCACGAAGGCCCAGCTGTTTGGGGAACTATAATGTTAGACGACAGCGGCATGCCTCTCCTTTGCCCAAAAGAAGTAATAGAAAGAAATGAACCACATACAAAAGGATTAGTACTATGACAAACCCATTTCGTGATCAAGAAAAGTTCATGAAGGCCTGTGACCAAACTGTAGGCGAACATAACGAAGCTCAATATAAACTGTACCTTGACCTTATGGAAGAGGAATGGAAGGAACTCAAAGCGGCGTTAGTTATGGAAGATCGTGTCGAACAACTCGATGCTCTACTGGACTTTATTGTTGTTACCACAGGTGCTATCCACAGCGGCGGCTTCGACGGCGAAGGTGGTTGGAAAGAAGTTATGAAAACTAACTTTGCTAAGATTGACAAAGAAACTGGCAAGGTTCGTAAGCGTGAAGATGGTAAGGTTCTTAAACCTACAGGCTGGGTTCCACCAGATTTAAAACCTTTTGTTACTAAGGAGACAAAATGAGTACTTTAGGAAATTTTATGAATACTAGTGTTATTCGTTCAGCAAGTCAGATCAACGAAGCAATGGGCCGTGTTTACGGTTACATGGGACTGGCTGTATTGGTTAGTATGTTTACAAGTTTCCAAGTTGGAACAAATCGAGACTTAGTGCAATTCTTCTTTACAGGAGTTATGCATTGGGTTGTAATGTTTGCTCCACTTGTGTTTATTTTTATTGTTCCAATCCTGCTTAATTCTGGAATTGGTAAGGCGGGCAAGATTCTAACCCTAGCGGCATTTGCGGCACTAATGGGTTTGAGCTTTGCTGTTATTTTTGCTGTTTATACTATGTCAAGTATCTTTACAGCATTCATGGGTGCGGCTGTATTGTTTGGTGTTATGAGTTTCTATGGATACTTTACTAAACAAAGTTTGGACTCGATTGGTAAGTATTGTTTCGTTGCGCTGATTGCCATTATCATTGCCAGCATTATCAATATTTTTATTGGTAGTAGTGTTATGCAAATGGTTATTAGTGCTATTGCTATTGTTATTTTCTTGGGCTTAACTGCTTATGACACACAGCAAATTCGTGAAATGGTAACTTACGACTCAGACGACGGTGTTGAAATTATGGGTGCGTTAACCTTGTACCTCGATTTCATCAACTTGTTTATTAACTTGCTACAACTCTTTGGAGTATCTAAATCGGATGATTAATGTATAAAGTAAGGTATTACATGGTCGGAAACACCTTGTCAGCTAAGGTGTTTCTTACCTTAAGTGAAGCAATGGAATTTGCAGTTTTTAAAGTAAAATCAGGCGATGTTTACTCTATAGATAAGGTTGACTAAAATGCGTAACTATTGGACATGTTCAAAATTTGCAGACTGGCTTCGTGGTACTGCTAAGGGCGGTGCTAAGACTGCTGAAGGCTGGGACGAATGGCGTACTACTGCTAAGATGCGACATAGTTTTCGTTATTGGCTAGCTGAGGAAGGTTTAGATTATGTACAAAATTTCATCATGTATATCCCAGATAAAATCTACGCCATTAAGTATTATATTAATAATCGCTGGATCACTCGTACTCACGCTCTTACTGCCCATCCTCGCGATATTAAACCTGGGACTTGGATGGATGTGGGGAACCGCTTTTTGCCTTGCCTATTTAATGAGCTACAGGATTTTGTGGAAGTGGAACTCGCCTGGTGGCACCTCGCTTGGAGTCCAGAAGAACGAGAAAAGTACAAAGCACCGTGGTACAACTTTGGATGGTTCCGGGTCCGCGGGTGGCGTTGTCCGCAAGCTGGACTGGACAACCTTGAGTGGCAACGACAGCTCCGTTGGAAAGAAGATGAAGTTGGCCCTGACTCAGAAAACTTGGGCAAACTTACACCGCAAGCCGTTAAGGCACAAGAAATTCTTGACCTGTACACTTGGTGGACACAAACTTATCGTAACAGACCAGATCCTTACGAAGCAAGTGGTTGGAGTTCTTACTGCGAAGCATCTCGCCTAGCTAATGGTGGTCGACTAAGTTTCAGCAGTGACAAGACTCCTGAACTTAGAAAAATGAGTGACAAAGCACACAAACTACTTCGTAAGATCGAAGCCGATTACGAGAAAGAAGACGAACAGATGATGATTCGCCTAATTAAGGTTCGTCACGGATTGTGGACATAAATATCCGCATGAGCAACTTAAAAGATGTCAAGAAAAAATTAGATGCTATCGGTCCCGGTATGTGTCTTGCCAAGTGGACTCAGACTACTTTGCATTTGGGTGTTGGACATACTCACAGTTGTCATCACCCGAAGACACATATCATTCCCATCGAAGAAATAAAAAAGAATCCTAGCGCATTACACAATACTAGCACAAAGAAACTAGCAAGAAAAGAAATGCTAGAAGGTCAGCGTCCTAGTGAATGCCACTATTGTTGGAACATAGAAGATAGCGCACCCGCCGATAGTGAACTCTATAGCGATCGTGTTTATAAAAGTGCCGATGTATGGAGTTTGCCACACTTTGATGCTGTTAAGAAAGTTAGAGACACAGGCGATATTAATCCTACTTACTTAGAAGTTAGTTTTAGTTACGCTTGTAACTTTAAATGTGCTTACTGTAGTCCAGAGATTAGCAGTAAGTGGATGGAAGAAATTAAGCAGTTTGGACATTACCCGACGAGCCGTAAGTACAACAACATTCAGCATGTAATCGCACAGAACAAGATGCCTATTGCTGAAAGGGATGAAAACCCCTATGTAGATGCTTTCTGGAAATGGTGGCCAGATTTATATCCCACACTCCATACTTTTAGAATTACTGGCGGCGAACCGTTAATGACTAAGCATACTTTTAGAGTGCTTGATTACATTATTAGCAATCCTAATACTAACTTAGAGCTAGCCATTAACTCTAATGCTGTTGTTCCTGAAGCATTATTTGAAGAGTTTATACAAAAAATTACACACATCGAAAAGAACCGCCTGGTTAAAAGTACAACCTTTTATACTAGCTGTGAAGCTCACGGAGCAAGAGCAGACTATATCCGTCACGGGTTAGATTACAACAAATGGTATAGTAACTGTAGTAGATTGTTAGAAGAAGTTCCAACTATACATTTTTCTATTATGAGTACATACAATGCATTGTCTGTAACTTCATACAAAGAATTCTTAAGCGATGTCCTAGCACTAAAGAAAAAATACAAACAACCAGGTAGAAGAATTAGTATCGATATTCCGTATTTAGACCATCCAAAGTGGATGAATGTTGGAATACTACCAATGTCTTTTAAACAACTAATCTTAGACCAAATAAAATTTATGAAGTCTCACAAGATTGGGTTTTTTAGACGAGTAGGTTTCGAGGAAGGTGAAATAGCCAAATTAGAAAGAATACAATACTTGTTTTCGGACAGACCTGATATTACTAACCAAAAAGACTTTGTACTGTTCTTCGATGAGCACGATCGTCGCAGGGGAACAGACTTTTTGGCTACTTTTCCAGAAATGCAGTCGTTTTATGAATACTGCAAGGCACTTTTTGGGCTTGACAAGTTGAGCCAATAGTGCTACAATATACATATTGTTAAACATTAGGAGTGATTCAAATGGCCACTAAAGCCGCAACTAAAACTCGTGTAACTAAGAAGCAAGTTATTGCTCACCGTACTCGTGCTGTTAAAGATACCAGCCCTGTTTGGGAAGGTTGCGAGACTTGGAGCGGTGACGAATTCCATCGCCACTTCCGTAAGGCAATGGACTACTACCGTCTTGAATCTGAAATTAAAACCTACAAGCCTGTTGTTGTAAAATGGATGGAAGGTGCTGGCTACGCCAAATCAGAAATTGCCGCTGTTAAGAAAGTTAAAGACAATCGTATCAGTACCACAATGGGTGCTATTGCTCACTGCCTGCTTCGAGGTATGCAAGTTCAACGAGCCGATTTTAACAACGGTCGTGATACTGGAGAATGGCTCCGCAAGGAAATTGCTGATGTAATTACCCAAGGTAAGGACGACATTGATCCCGAGATTGCCGCCGCTGAAAAAGAAGCGGCTAAGGCTGATGTTTACACTCCTAGCATCCAAGAGCGTGTTCGCGATGCGGCCATGAACATGACTGAAGAACTAGAAGATGCGTACCATGCCTTCCAGACTGATCCAGAAAACTTTGACCCGAAAGCATTTAAGATCCTTAGTCTGTTGCGTGGCAAAGGTGTTAAGGCCGCACATGCTCGCATTATCCGAGACTTCTATGCACGAGATTTGGCAGAGCTAACTGAACTTGCTAGCGGCAAAGCAGACGAGCAACTCCGCGAAGGCTACCAACACCGTAGCAAAAAGCAGATTAAGAACTTCATTGTGTTCTTGCAAGAAATCGAAAGTGCTTGCAAAATGCTAATGGAAGAAGCAAGGGTTAATAAAAAGCCTCGTGCTAAAAAGGCTGTACCTGCAGAGAAGATTGTTGGTAAGATGAAGTACTTGAAGACTTTTGAAGCTCTTAAACTAGTGTCTATTAATCCGGCAGATATCCTTCGTGCTAAGGAACTGTGGGTGTACAACACTAAGACTCGCAAACTTGGTAAGTATGTAACCACAGAGTTTAGCGAGTTGGGCGTGAAGGGTACTTCGATTACTGGCTTTGACGAACACAATAGTATTCAAAAAACTATTCGTAAGCCTGAAGAAAAACTTAAAGAGTTTAAGGCAGCAGGTAAAGTACAGTTGCGTAAGTTCTTGGATGAGATTAATGCGACTGACACTAAGATGACTGGCCGCATTAACGAAGATACTATCTTACTTAAGGTAGCGTAATTAAGTAGCGTTGGCGTTAATGGTTAGAGTACCGGTGGTTGCTATTACAGTACCACCGGTACTTCCTGTTCTAATTTGAACTTGGAATGTTTCGGCGGCTTCAGCACCGCCTAATGTGGCGGCTGTAACTGTAAAGTTACCAGTGTTACTTGCCACAACAAATGACCCGCTTGTTGCTGTAAAGTCTGCGTTAGTTGTTGTACCGTTAAGGATAGTCCAATAATATGTTCCTGCTGGGAAGGCTGTAGCACTAGCTGTAATAGTAGTTGATGCACCTTCGTTAAACGATGTTGGACTGCCGCTTGCTGTAACGGTAGTTGAAAAGTCTTCTAGTGACTGTGTAGAGCTAGTAGCTATTACCGTACCAGCGGTGCTTCCTGTTCTAATTTGAACTTGGTATGTTTGAGTGCCTTCAGTGGCGTAGTCAGCTACTGGAGTTATTGTAAAACTTGCGTTGCCGTTTAGGGTAGAGGTTGTGAAACTTCCACTAACTGCGCTAAAGTCTGCGTCAGCCGTTGTCCCATTAAGAATAGTCCAATAATATGTTCCGGCTGGTCCTAAATTATTAACAGTATATTGATAGTTAAACCCTTCTGCTGTGAATAACGGATCAACTATAAATGCCGGAGTTAATGATGTATCAGTGATTGTTATGTCATCACTGGCTCCAAGAATCGATCCACTAGTAGAACCTTCTCTAACTGCCACATAGAATATTTCATCACCTTCTGTAGTAAGATCGCTAGTTGGCGTTAAGCTAAACGATCCACTGTTACTAGTCATTGTAAAAGTTCCTGACATCGATGACGAAGTAAAGTCTGCCGCCGTAACTGCTGTAGCTCCACTTGCTTGCTCTATTGTATAGTAGTATGTTCCGTTTGTAACATTTGTTCCAGCAATCGTAAATGTAATTGCACTACCTTCGTTACTAGTAAATGTAGATGGTGTAACTGTAACCGATGACGGAACAAATGCTGGTGGTATTACATACGGTTGTGCAAACGGAGTAAAGTTATTATATGTAACAGAGTTGTTAGTAACTGTAATATTATTAGCACTAGAATCTGTATTTTTTCTAGCATCTGTATCAAAGTTTAAGAGTAACTGAACATTAGTAGCACCCTGGCTTGTTCTTGTAAACGGAGTTCGGGCAGGGTCAAATGTTGTAGTATAATAAGCACTCTTGGCTATGCGGATATTAGTCATGTATCCTTGAAATGTATAAGTGTTGTTAAACACTAGATTTCCAAAAGCTGGCGCATAAGAAGATGCATCGGAATAATTTAATGTATTTGTAACAGCAGTATTAGCAACACCATTTAGAAATATCCTCATGCTTCCAGAACGACGAACTAACGCTATATGGTTCCATGCGTTTAATGTAACAAGATTTGAAGTACCAACAAAGAAATCGTTACCAGGAATTTGTAAAAATACCTGACGACTTGGCCACAAAAATAAAAATAGGTAACGCTGAGTACGATAGTTAGATCCTCGTTGACAAAATAGTGTAACACCGTTGCCGGATGGAGAACTTGTAGTTGTAGGGTAAAACCACATTTCAATAGTAAAGTCTCCAGTGCCATATTGAAATGCTGTACTTGCTGGAACTTGTAGATAGTCGTTGGCAGAATTAAAAAATCCACTTCCGCCAAACACTGGGCTCTTAAAACCCAGAGCTCCGATACTGCCTGCGCTAAATGTACTTAATACTGGCATTAATAATCCTTAACCAAATCTTGCTACACTTGCAAGTATTGTGAACGTCTTATCAGCTGTTTTAATAATAGTAAACGAATAAGAGTCGATACTAGAAGCGTTGCCGCCGGACGGTGCAGAACCTCCCAGCCACTTAATGTTATAAGTGTATCCGCTAACTCCAGATGCAACTCCGTCAACAGTAAAGGCAGATGCATAATAAGCCGTTACTCCTTGAGTAACTAAGAATGCCGCTGTGATGCTCTTACCAGTTGTTAGGTAATCGTTAAGTGCTGTTGATCCATCACCTCTAAAATTAAATGTCCAGTTTGCCGAAGCATCTGTTGTGTAGTAAAATACAGTATTAGTTTTTACACTAACATTGACTGTACCAGTTGCCGCTGTTGCCGAAGCACTAACAGATTCAAATGTAGCAGGTGCTAATGATACAGTTCCAGTAAATGTTGGATCTGTAAACATTGTTGCCTTACTTTCGTTTGTTACATTACCTAAACCAACATCAGTTGCTGTAACAGTATCCCAAACGGGTGCGGTTCCGTTAGTACCATCACCTGTCATTCTAACAAACTTACGAGTTGTAGTTGTATTAGGACTTAATAAACTTGTTGTGTTTGCGGCGCTTTGATAAGGCAAAGAGCCTAACAATGTAGTATTGTTTCCGCCAGCAAGCCCTGCGGCATAACCGTCAATGCTAGTAATTCCAGTTAAACTTTGTGCGGCACTGCTACGATTAATTGTTAACGCAGTTGTACCAACATAAAACTGTTGATCACTCTTAGGAAGATCGTATGTACCTGCAGGGAATGTTGCATTGAATACTCCAGACGGTGTTATTGTTATTTCATAAGGGCCAGCAATCGTAACATTATTATCGATTGTAAAGTTTCCGCCTAAATTAAGATTGCCGTTTAGTTTTACTGTGCGGGCCGCGTCCCCTACATCTAATGTTACAGTTCTGTTAGCAGTTAGGGTAGCTGAAGTACTTGTTGCCGCGAGTCTAACATCAAATGCGGCTGTAGTATCTCTAATACCTAAAGTTGTTATTCCAGTAATTGCCGGAGCAGTATCAAATACAAATTTACCAGTGCCAGTAGCACCAGTAGAAGTGACGCCTTCAACAGTTGGGTGCCCTGTAATTGTTGGAGCATTATCTAATACCAACTTACCAGTACCAGTAACACCAGTTAGTGTTTGCCCTTCAATAGTAGCATGACCGGTAATAGTTGGAGCATTGTCTAATACTAATTTACCAGTGCCTGTTACACCAGTTAGTGTTTGGCCTTCAATAGTAGCATGTCCGGTAATAGTTGGATCACTTACACTAGGGCTTGTTGCAAATACAATATTACCAGTACCAGTAGCACCTGTAGAAGTTACGCCTTCAACAGTTAAGTGTCCAGTAACTCCTAATGTCCCGCTAATTGCAATGTTAGTTACATTTAATGTTCCAACGCTAGGTAGATAACTTAGAGGCGTTGTTGTAGTGTCCAGATACATAGTATCCATTTGATATGTACCTGTAATTGGATTCAGCTCGCCTGCGCCTGTGGCAATCGTAATCGATGCAAAAGTATCTGTTACGCCTGGTGCAGTATCAACAGGAATTACCCAGTAGCCGTTAATGCTATCGTAAGTTGCAGGGCCTGTAGCTGTGAAGTTTAAAGTAGAACCGTTAAAGACCCTAACAATGCTGAATGTTTCTCCAGTGATTAAACCAAGCAATGCGGCTCTTAAATTTGCGCTAACACCGTAGACATCATTAGTAGTTCCTACTACATAAACTTCAGCAACACCTGAACTAATACTGCCGCTAACAAAATCACTTGCCCCTGTAGTAAAAGTTTGTGTACCAGGGGGAGATCTAGAAAATATAGGATAAAATGTTCCGTTTGCATTATTTTCTGTAATAGTAGTTAACGCACCAGTTCCGTTTCCGGTATTGACGATCGTAACCTTATTGTTTAATACATCAGTAACGAGGCTAATACCAAAGCCGGCATCAAGTGTTAATTCTGCGTCAACAGCAGAGGCTGTTGCGGTGCCGGGTACACCCCCGGAACCTGTTCCTGTTGTAACTACGACCTTACGATAGGCATCTGCAATGGCTGGATTTAAAGGCATAAAAATACTCTCTTTTGAATATTTATCGTATTTTAAGCATATACATTATGAGCATACGCTAAGATAAATACTTGAAAGAGACCTTAAACCATGGCACAACTATTCAATATTGTAGACGACAAAGTCGTTATTAACAAACTAGCCCTAAAGTACTTAGAGGGGTCGGTTATTCACGCTGGTACATTTGATATTGTAGGAAACGCAAGTGTTCAAAATAACCTACAAGTTAAAGGTACGATTACTGTAGATACACTTAATGTTAAGAATTTAGTTACAGAAAAGGGTGCGCCTAGTGAAATAGGACAATGGTTTGCACACACTGAACAAGAGCTAAACGGCCGTGGATTTGAGTGGTCTAGCAACGATACTGTAACTCAACTATCTTACAGAGCAGGCGGAAGACTATGGTCGAATGCAAGTTTTGACCTAGAAGCTGGTCAAAACTACATGATTGACAATGTTGAAGTTATCACCGCTGATAGCTTAGGCCCTACTATTACAAAAAGTAAACTAAAAGAAGTTGGTGTACTAAAGAATCTAAGTGTATTAGGTGATGTTAACCTAAGCGAATTTGCGTTTTTTAGCAACGGATTTAACCGTTTAGGTCTAGGAACAGACCAACCGAATGCGGCACTAAGCATTTTAGACGGCGAAGTTGAAATTGTGCTAGGAAGCCCTAGAATTGGGGTTGCTGAAATCGGTACTTATACTAACCACGACCTAGCTCTTATCAGCGACAGTACTGCTAGACTAGTTGTTAAGCAAAATGGTGAGATCCATATAGGTGATGCTAACAGTAAGAACGGTGTACTAAAAGTATTTGGTACATTATATGCTGACAACATTGTAGCTGACACAAGACTTGAAAGAAGCTCTAGCTTAGAATTTAAATCATCTAGAGACAATTCAGCACTAGGCAAAGGTCTAGTATGGACCGGGGCTGGCTCAACTAAACAGCTAATTCTTAGAGCTAACCCAGAAAGAATTTGGTCAAGTGAAGACTTTGATATTGCCGAAGGCAAGTCATATCACATCAACGGAAGAGTTGTATTAAGTGATCGTTCACTAGGCGAAGCAGTATCTCATTCTAAATTAACTACTTTAGGCGAACTAGAAAACTTAACAGTACAAGGCCCTACTACTTTCTTTGGTGATGTAACTGCTACAGAAAGTGTTGTAAAATTCAAGGCAGGTGTTTTATCTAATGGTGATCAGCAACTTATAATCAAACCATCAGGCATTGATAGTGACAAAGATCTCTCTCTAACAATCGGAGAGCAAGATGCATTATACGCAGATAATAACGAAATTGTAATTGGTAACAAGTCAAATACTCGCAGACCAGTTAAAGTTTACGGGCCTTTATCTGTTGGTATAACTAACCCTGATCCATCGGTTAGTCTTGCAGTTAACGGTGACTTTATGTTTGCAAACAAAAAGTTCTTCACTGGTACTGCTATCCCAACATCAGGAACATTTAACAAGGGTGACATTTGCTGGAATTCCAATCCACAAGGAAGTAGTTATATTGGCTGGGTATGTATTATCGAAGGTACACCAGGCGAGTGGCTACCTTTTGGCGCAATTGGACGACAGTAATGATCAAACGAGCAACAGACAAACTATTCAAACTCAACGAAGAAGACCTAGAAAAAATAAACTCACAGCGCAGAACTTGGCTATACGCTAGCTCAATAGTTGTCATCAGTGTTGTATTTTTAATTTTTGGGTGGAACTGGCTTGACCATTTTCACAGCAAAGAGCTGTGGTGGTTTATTGTATCGTTAATGTTAATAATCTCAGTTAACTGGTGGTACTGGACGATGAGGATGGTATCTAAAATGATTGGGCACCAAAGAATCGAAATGGCTATTGTCCAAGAGCTAGTTAATGATATACGAGAAATTAAGAAAGAAGTTAAGAAACTTGGCAACCAAGATCTTGACAAATCTAAATAAGACTGTATAATTAAAGAGTAGTGGACTTGACGCTCATCCCACTTTAAAGACTCTGCGTGTCATCAAACTTACAAAGGGCAAGAGATGACTTGGATTATCGACAAAACTTTTGAATTCTGTTACGGTCACAGAGTTCACACACAAACACTAAACGGCGAATATGCCGCTGACCTAAAATGCGCTTGTCGCCATTTACATGGACATGAGGGCAAGATGCAGGTATTCTTAACAGCACCAAAACTAGATAACACTGGTATGGTTACAGACTTTAGACACTTAGAATGGCTAAAGAAATGGATTAATGAATACATCGACCATCAATTTATTATTGACAAAAATGACCCACTTTACTCTAAAATTATTGGTGATAGAGGCCTGGTACCTGTATTGGTCCCCGGTACTGAACATGTGGCAGGCTGGCACTTGGATCTTACAGGGTTGCAACAAAACACACCTGAATACGAATATTACGAAGGGTTTATGGTGGTTGATTTTGTTCCCACTAGCGAGCATTTGTCTAGTTGGATGGCTGAGTTAGTGCAGGCTAAAATGAAAGCATTAGGTGTAACCGTTCAGCGCATTGAGTGGTGGGAAACTCCTAAGTCAAGAAGTGTTTTTTATCGTGACGGTGTCTAAGCGTAGAAAACTTTGGAGGATATGGGCAAAGGCCCTAGGAGAGAAAGCAGGTGCTACTAAACAAGAAGCAGACAATGTAGCACTTGTTCGTACTGCTATTGTGTTATGTTATATCATTACTAACATTTTTATTGTAGCAGGTGTAATAAGGCATTGGTGAATATGAACGATAAACAATGGTTAGAGAGGGTTTCAATTGCTTACAAAGCATACCCTCACCCGAATAAAGATATAGAAGCTTTTATACTGTGGATGTATCAACAGTACGGCATTGTCCATACCACGGGTAAATCATAATCATGTTTAATTGGTTTAAAAATAAGAAGCCCTGGGTTAGATTCTACTCATTGGATCAAAATGTTGCTACAATTTACCCAGTTATTGAAAACAGGCTAACAGAACGAGACTGGAACGGTGTTGGTAATCTAGATCGCAATCGTCCAGAACAAGGTCGTCAAACAGTATTAAACTGTCCAGCTATCAAACAAATTACTACAACAGGATATGTGCTAAGAGCTCCTGCTGATTTTATTATCAAAACAGGCCCTCAACACAATAACTTGAGTTGGGAAACGCCGTTTATGTTTAAACGACACAGCGACAAGTACACTTTTAGTGGCGCCGATTATTATGTTAGCTGGCACAGTGACGCACAAACTGAACCGGTTATACCAAAAGAAATACCAAATACAGATAGGCCGCACCTGCACTATGCTGTTAAAGTTGAAACGCCGTGGCGTGTTAAAGCTAGTGACGATATTGTACTGTTGCAGGTTCCAGTAGCTTACAATAACGAAGCAAGATTTACTGCCGCAATGGGAATTGTGGATCCAAGATACATGCATGCCGTCAGTGTCCAATTATTTTGGCATGTGCTAGAAGGTGAGACTTTGGTAAAAGCAGGAACACCCTTAGTCCAATATATTCCAATTAGCCGAAAGTTATTGACTAAAAACTCAATTGATCTTATAATAGATACTGCTACTGATGTTGATAAAGAAATTGAAGAAGCGTATGCGTTTTCAAATCATAGTCGTTTTCCAAAGACTGACAGCGTCGGTAACAAAATTCGTATAATTACAGACTTGTTTAACCATTTTAGAAAAAAATACCCGAAAGCTAAAATATGAAAAAACTAGGCTTTGCTTGTAAATGGATCGATCGTCCTGATCAAGTAGATGGCATTAAGAAAGACGACGATTGTAAACAATACAATACAGGTACTACCACTGTTGCTTGGCTCAAGCGTCAAAGCCAGCAAGTTGCAGAAGAAAAACTCTGGGACTTAATGAAAGGCAATATCGAGTCTACCCGTAAACTTGTAGAAAGAGTAGGTAGTTTAGATGAACAACTCCGAATGGTACGCATTAGCAGTGATATACTTCCTGTTTACACTCAGCCTGATTTTGCTTATTTTTGGCGCTTATCAGATGTCCGTGCTTATATGGAAAAGGAATTCGCAAGGGTTGGCGATCTTGCAAGAAGTCTTGATGTTAGGCTTAGTATGCACCCTGGCCAGTTCACTGTTCTTGCTAGCGAAAATGATGGTATCGTTGGTCGTAGCATAGAAGAATTTGAATACCATGCCGATATGGCTCGTATGATGGGATATGGCAAAAAGTTTCAAGACTTTAAGATCAATGTACACATTAGTGGCAAACGAGGCCCTGACGGTATTCGTGCCGCTTACAAAAAACTAAGTACCGAGGCTCGTAATTGTATCACTATCGAAAACGAAGAAAACTCATGGGGGTTAGATGATTGTCTCAGTCTTAGCGATTTGCTACCTATTGTTCTTGATATACACCACCATTGGGTACGCGAAGGGGAGTACTTGGATCCTAGCGATGCCCGAGTTGCACGGGTTCTTGACAGTTGGCGCGGCATTCGCCCTACTATGCACTACTCCTTGTCTAGAGAAGATGTCCTAGTTGGACATTGCCCAAAAACTATTCCAGACTACAAAGCATTGTTAGCATCCGGTTACAAAAAAGCAAAACTTCGTGCCCATAGTGATTTCTATTGGAACAAACCTGCTAATTCCTGGGCACTACAGTTCTGGGATAAATTTGATATCATGTGTGAGTCAAAAGCTAAGAATTTAGCAAGTCGAGCACTTTACGAATTTTCACAAAAATAAAAAAGGACCCGAAGGTCCTTTTTTCAATTAGTATCTGTTATACAGATTCTAAATGAGATGTTATGCCTTTGGAGCTTTTGGCTTTCTAGGGCCGCGTGGCTTCTTTGGCGCACCTGCTTTTTTGGCAGGTGTTTTCTTAGCTGGCTTAGATGCCGGCTTTGATTCAACTGGTTTAGCTTCTGGTGCAGGTCGTTGGGCAATAGCAATGTCTGCTAAATCTTGTGTTGCCGGTGCTTCGACTTTATAAGGGCATTCCTCTTTAGGAGGAGTTCCAAAGCCAAATAGTTTCTTAATAAAGTTAATCATGAGATATCTCCTTGTGGTTTTATTTATAACTAAATATTTCATGCCCTACAATTTCATTAAAAATCTTAACGAAACTGCTAATTTTAAAAAATTAGAACAAGTTGCTCTTCCTTGTAAAAAAGAAGATTTACAACCTGCGTTAAGCACAGATACAATTAATTATCACTATGGTAAATTGTATAAGGCGTATGTTGATAGGTTTAACAAGAAAGAAGGCGACTTAAACTTTAACGAAGCAGGTGCGTTTTTACACGGATTGCTGTTTTCCCAATACGAACCTATTAACAATAAAAACGAACCAAGCGGGCCTATTGCTGAATTAATCACTAAACACTTTAAAACTTTTGAAAAGTTTAAAGAACAGTTTGCAAAAGAAGCGATGTCGATACAAGGCAGTGGTTGGGTTTATCTGTCAAAAAACGGAAAAATTAAGACTATTGCTAATCACCAAATTAAAGACGACATTGTGTTACTTGTTGATTGGTGGGAACATGCGTGGGTATTAGACTACCAGGCAGACAAGCAAAAATATCTAGAAAGCCAATGGAAAATTATTAACTGGAATGTTATTAGTTCTAGAGTTGGTCTAAAGTCTTAAGACTGCTAACTGGCATATCCCATATCTTGCGGGCTTCGACTCCTTTCTCTTGTGCAAATCTTTTAGCATCGCAATTACCACATACATGGTAAAAGTTGTTGCTCAGACGTTTAGGATCCATGTTTCCTTTATCTCTTCTAAAAACACCGTGACAGCAGTCGCACCTGAACACTAGTACTGTTTTCCTTCGCAGGTAAGCATGTACTTTTCCAGTCTTACTCTTACGGTAATGACTGTGTTTTTCAAATTCAGTACCTAAGAACATAGTGTATTTACATTAAGGTTATAAAATTTGTTTGATAAATACCATGTCAAAGGACAAGATTCGGAGTTCAATTCAACATGGCAAAGCAAATAATCGACATTGGTATCCAAGGTAATGACGGCACAGGCGACAGTATTCGCGAGTCGTTCCGTAAAGTAAATGAAAACTTTAACGAAATTTATGCAGTATTTGGTGTAGGCGACGGCACTATTAACTTTACTGCCCTTAGTGATACACCAGACACTTATGAAGCAAACCAGATTATCATGGCCAATACTACTGGCTCTGCGCTGTCTGCTAGAGATATTGTTGCAGGTACTGGTATTAACATTACTAAAACCAACCCGACAAGCCTAACAATTAGCTCCACAGTTGCTGGTCTAGTAAGCGATCCTAAACCGACATTAGGTGCCGCATTAAACACAAACGGCCTGGCTATTGGTCCTATTAGCGATCCATCGCAAGAGCTTGCAGATGCTTGGGAAGCGATTCACACTGGATTAACTATTGATCCGGATCAGTTTGCAATTAGTAAAGGCTTTGCTGATAGTCGTTACTTGCCACTAACACAAGACGGTATTGTAGGTGCATTAGTTGAAGGTGAAATTCTTCCAGGACCATTGTTTACTAGAGATCAACCAGCAATTCCACCAGTTAGTGATTTAAAGTACGATCCTACATTAACTGGTAATTACCTATCTACAGAAGTAATGCAACGAAAGGACACCGTTTTTAGAGGCGGTGACAGACTTACCGGTAAACTTTATTTGCACGATCACCCAGCACCTTTAGAAGGTTTTGGCACACCAAACGGGGCAAACGATTTACAAGCCGCATCAAAGTTTTATGTTGACAACAACAGCTTCTCTAGCTCAGTAAACTTGTATGTTTCTACTAGCGGTGATGATTTACAAACTAGAACTCCTGTAGGTAAAGAAGGTCGTTTCTGGCAATATGCATATAGATCTATTGGCGCTGCCGCATTAGCCGCAGAGAATTTAATTAGTACTGCCGCCCAAGAACCTGGTCCATATCGTCAGCGTTTAACTTACACTATTGGGCCTGACCAATTTTACTCAACTATACAAAGTATTACACTAGTTGATGGTAACACACAAGTAGCAGGTTATCAAGATGCTTACGATTTGTTAGAAGCTAACAAAGAGTTTATCCAAGCAGAAACTATTGCTTACATCAACAACAAGTATGTAAATGAATTTACATACGATCGTACAAAGTGTCAACGAGATGTAGGCTATATTTTAACAGCAGTTGCTAATGACTTGCTAACTGGATCTACATATAACTCTACTATTGCCGGTACATCGTATCTAAACAGTACGGCGGACAAAGTTCTAGCAACACAGCTAACACAAACTATTGATGCTATTAACTTTGCTCGTGATCAGATCATCAACTTCTCATACGACGGTACTGCTACAAGCGAATACATTGGCAGAGTCATTGATGCTATCTGCTACGATATGTTGTTCCAGTCTAACTATCAAACAATCCAGGCTGGTTTATATTTTTCTTACTCGGGTGCAGACCTTAGCGTCGATCAAATTTCTTTAATTTTAAATGACTTGTTAGGTAAGATTCTAACATTAGACGAAGTTATCAATGGAACTCCTGAAGCCCAATCATCTATCGAAAGCAACTTTTCTTTACTACTAAACATTATCCGTGGTGTAGATATTCCAGACTTAGAACTGCCTGCACTACCTTCAACATTAGAAGGACAAACATCTGCTAGAACTTTATTGTTAAACAATATCTCGTTTATTCAAGCAGAAATTGTTGCTTACCTAAGTGCAGAATATCCAAATCTTGTCTACAGCAGAGAAACATGTAAGCGTGACGTCAAGTACATGATATGGAGTATTGTTTACGACCTAATGTACGGCGGTAACAGTCAAAGTGTGTACGCAGGTTCAAGATACTATGACGGTGCAACTAGAAATATTCCAGACTCGGAATTAGCTGCCACTATTGCAAGTGTTAACTACATTAATACTCTAGCACAAAAGATTATCCTTAATGATGCGCCAGATATTGTTTACCAACAAAGTTTTAAACAATACCGTAATGAAACATATATTAACGGTAGTGTTGCGGCAGCTGGCATTGAGCAAAATCTAGGATACATTGCAGACATTATCCAAAACATTGCTAGTGCGCCTACTATCATTAACCCTACAGTTAGTGCTGCCGCAGATGCTTTAGAAACTGTAAGAACTGCAATACTAGCAGAAAAGACAACTTATAGAACAGACGCCGTTACTTATGTTAACGAAAACTTCCCAGTTATTAACGACCAAGACGCACTCGACACAATTACTGAATTGTTTGCAATCGTTACTAACTTGTTAAACAGAGGTTTAGAATATAGAGTTCCGTCTACTTATACTAACACAGGATCTTTATCATTAAGTTACGCACACGCTCGTGATCTTATTATGGGTAACGTCACTTACATGCAAGACGAATTAGTTGAGTATCTTGCAGTACAGTTCCCAAGTTTAACTTACGATGTTACTAAGTGCAGACGAGACATTGAAATCTTAATTGAATCTGTTTGCTATGACTTAACATACGAATCAAATAGTGCAAGCACCTATGCCGCTCAAAAGTACTTTGATGCAACTAGCACTAGCTATCTGCCTACTGACGAGAAAGGTCCTACACTAGCGGCATTCCAATTTATTCAAGACTTGTGCGTTAAAGTTTCTACAAACATTTCTGGTCCTACATTATCAGGTACTGCACAGTACAAAGAACTAGGCTGGACCGGCATGGAAACTGCTAGCTCAGACATTAACAGTCTTTGGAGTAGAATTTATGAGGTCGTGGATACTAACCCTGTCTACGAAGAGTCTGAGATTATCGAACCAGACTACACAACATTTGATCCAGATTACCAAGTATTTAGAAGTCTCATCCTAAGCAATTCTTCAAGCATTGCCGCTGACACCACTGACTATCTTGATGTAACCTACACCGGTTCATTCCAGTATGACGAGGCTACTTGCTACCGCGACTTAGGATATATTATCGATGCTATGGCTATTGATATTATCACAGGCGGTACATGGCAAACTATTAATGCTGGTAAGAGCTACTTTAAAAATGCCAGCGCAAGAGCAGTTGCAATCGGTACACAATACACCGAAACTACAGATGCTATTGCATTTGCTAAAACTATTGCTTTACAAGTATTACAACAAGAAACTGCTAACCGTTACCAATCATTAGTAACACAAACAATTAACCCAAGTCTAGAACCGGCTGCTGAAGCTATTACTGCGCTCGGCAATAATATGGATACTATCCTTAACATTATTGCTAACGGATTTGGTGCGGCACCTACTCCGTCATTTGGAACTGGTATTTACGAAGTTGTTGTTACTAACGGTGGCAACGGTTATGTTGATCAAGGTGCTCCTGGCAACAACGATATTATTCCAGCTAAAGTTATTGTTGGTATTGATTCACAGGCCTACGCTAACATTGTTAAGTACTCTCCAGGTTCTGGATCAGGTGTTGATACTATCTATGTAAGATTAACCAAACCTGGATTCTTTAGCGTCGGCGAACAAGTAGAGTTTGGTGAAACTGTTAGAGACTTAAACATTACAATCTTTGTAGAATCAGGTATCTACTACGAAGATTATCCAATTAAACTGCCTGCAAACTGTTCTATCAAAGGCGACGAATTCCGTAGAACTATTATTCGTCCAAAAGACAGAATTTCTCAAAGCCCTTGGAGAAAGGTACTATTCTATCGTGATGCTATTATTGATGCGATGGAATTAGGGTTAATTGATCGCAACAACGACTATGCTACTGACACTTTCATTACATTAGGCGGTACAACAGACAAGATTATTATTACTCTAGGTGACGGACAAGTTCCTGCATCGTGGATTGGAAAAGTATTAGAAGGTCCAACTTACAACACAGATAAAGTCGGTAAGGCAGTAGTTGACAGCGTGTCTGGCAACTTTATGAACTGTTCTGTGATTTATCCGTTTGAAGCTTCAGGTGTTGTTGCTGCCGGCGATTGGCATCTATATGATACTATTAACTACGGTCGTCACTACTTACAAGATCCGTTAGATGTTAATAGCGTTGCTAAGAACAACAAAGAAATTGATGTGTTCCTAACTAACGATGCTACTCGTATTAGTAACATGACATTCCAAGGACATGGTGGCTTTGCTATGGTACTTGACCCAGAAGGTCAAATTAAGACTAAGTCACCGTACGGACAAGTTTGTTCATCATTCAGTCAGTCAAACAACCGAAAGCGTTTTGCTGGTGGACAGTTTGTTGACGGCTTTGCAGGACGACTAAAAGGTACAATTATTGATGTTGAGTACGATGCACTAACTGGCTTAGATGCAACTTCATTAGTTGGTGGTACTAACTATCTCCCAACTGTTGGAACTCAAACTTATACTAGTGTTGCGTTAACTGGTCTATCTAAAACTGCAACATCCACATCAAGCATCGACAACAGCATTGTTTTAAATTCTGTTACAGGAATAGTTGAAGGAAGTTTAATTACTTTTGCTACAGATTTTGGCGGGTTAATTGCAGACACAAATTACTTTATCGTAACTGTTGATAGCGGAACAAGCAAGATTACTGTTGCAAGAACAAAAGGCGGTGCAACATTAGCGTTAACTACTGCTTCCGGAAGCGTAGCAGTAACAATCGGCGGTGTTGGTGCAACTGCTGATATTACTATTACTGACGGTGCTGTAACTAATGTTATTATTAGAGGCACTGGAGCATATTACAACTTAGGCGAACAACTTTCTGCTTCATCGCTATCGGGTGGTACAGGATTTAGCATCGAAGTTAGAACTATCTTAGAAAGCGGTACTCAAATTACTGTACAAGGTTACACTAATAGCGGTCTCGATGTAAGAGCTCCTCAACCCCCTTGTGCATTCTATGTTCAAGGTAACCGTTATCAAATTGACGATGTTGTAAGTTACGACAGCGGAACTGCAACAGTTGTACTAAGACTCAACACAGCAACACCGTATGATGCCGCTGGATTCTATGACAATGATAAGTGCTCACGAGATGTTGGACTTATTTTAGAAAATGTTGGATTAGACAGCGTACTTGGTTCTAACTACTTGTCTGTTAAGTCTGGAAGATCTTACTTAAGATCATACTCTAGTGTTGTTCCTGGTCGTCAGTTAGTACAAACACTATCCGGTATTAACAAGGCTAGAGACTTAGCATTAGAAGCTATCCCAGAAAGCCAGTACGAGGCTGCTCGATTAGCAATGGCTGAAAACATTGGCATTATTTCTACAATCCTTTCACAAGGTGAAAGTGCAGAGCCAGATTTAGTTTATCCGCTACCAACAGGCATGTTAGCCGGCGATCCAGAAGCATGTGCTCGCGATATTTTAGTCGCTAACAAGCAATTTATTAGAGACGAGATTACTGCATGGATTGGTGCTAACTACACCATTAAGAACATTCCAGGATACGATAGTGTAAAATGTTCACGAGATGTTGGGTACATTGTTGATGCAATGGTATTTGATGTACTTTACGGCGGTAACACAGAAACATACTACGCCGCAGAAACATACTACAGAAACGGTGAAAGCTATATCCCAGGTGAAGAAAGTGTAGTTGCTGCCGCGTATGGACGCTTAAAAACTATCCTAGGAGAAATTGTTGTTAACACCCTAGTTACTAAGTCGGCAGGTAACACTAGTTCGCAAAACACTAGCTTGCCAGCAAGTGACTCAACAATGGTTACTAAAGTTCAAGCACTTAGCGATATTCTAATCGACTTTGTTGCTGACGGAGACTTTGATGCTAGCTACTTGCCGGTAGTAGCAGATTACTCAGCACAAGATGCTGACCTAATTGATGCATACGATGCGGTTATTGCTTCATTAGAAACTATCCAAGTGTCAGTAATTGACTACTTAAACAACGGTGGTGGCCTAGCAATTAACATCGAAATGGGCGGTAACAAGTCTATGCTTGCCAACGACTTTGCGATGATTAACGACTTAGGTTATGCGATTGTTGCTAAGAACGGTGCTGTATCAGAACAAGTTTCAACATTCACATACTACTGTCATACTCACTACTGGGCGGCGGACGGTGGACAGATTCGTTCTGTGTCTGGTTCTAACGCACACGGTAACTACGGTCTAAGAGCATCGGGTTACGATGTAACAGAATTACCAGATGCTGTTTCGACTGCTAATAACTTACCACAAGTTGCAAGAGTTTACAAGCAAGGTATTGCAAGATCAGAAATGATCCCAACACCTACTAAGCCTGCATTAACTGTTTGGATTTTAGGTTATGACTATATCCCAACATCAATTTCGGAATTAGAAATCGACCACAGCTGGCAAGGCCAGGGTATCGTTCGCTACGAAGTTAACTCTGTCGAACACACTACAGTCACAATTGGCGGCGTTAATGTACTTAAACTTAACCTAAGTACAGCAGGTAACAACGGTACTTCAAGTACAGGTCTTGCTGCCGAACTATATCACGGTCAGTTGGTAACTATTCGTGCATTGCAGAACGTCAAGTTCAACGGCATTGCAAACGTCAACCCAACTCGTCCAAGTACTGCGTTACAGTACAACGAGAACCTAGCAGAAATTTATCGTATCCTTGCTTACAACCTAACTGAAGCAACAGGCGAAACATTAGGCGATAACATTGCTATTCTACAATCTGACGCTTCATTTGCATACTACAAGTTTGTTACTGATATAACTAACATGTCAAATGTTGACCCAGACGATGCAAGTGCAACGATGGGTAGCAAGGTAGGCGATACTAAGATTGCTGTTCTTACAATTAGTAAGCAAACAACTATTGACCAGATCAACAAAGGAACCTATGTTACTGCATGGAACGGTCGTGTACACAGAGTTCTAGGCTATGTAACACCTGAGTTTATTGCAACCGGTAACTATATTAGCTGGACTAGTGGCACTAACACATTAGTACTCAACTCAGTTGCTGGAACTATTGAAGTTGGTGATGTTGTAACCGGTACTGGTATTTCTGGTAATGTATATGTTACTAGCGTAACTGAACCAGTAAGTCCTAGCACTAACTATACTGTTGTATTAGATGTAACAGGTGGTAGTGTTGGATCACCTAGCGGTACAATTACTTTTGGTATTGAAAGAAACGGTTACTTAAGAATCGACCCAAGCCCAATTTACAACATTGGTGGTGATCAAGAAAGCATTTCTGCACTAAGTTATGTAAGTACAACCGAAGGCGAGGGATTCCAAAGAATCGTTCGCTTTAACATGCCATTTGGTGACGAGACTCCAGTTGTTGACTCATACTACAACATTAGTGGTAACAGTAATACTGACTACAACGGATGGCATCAAATTGTTGGTGCTGAAAGCCAAACAACTGTTACAGTTTCAACAACTTCTGGATTGCAAGAAGGTATGTTGGTCACATCAACCGATCCAGCAGCCTTTATTCCAGACGATACAATTATTGACACTATTGTTGATACAACAACGATTATTGTAAAACCTGCTTGCTGGATTCCAGCAGGAACTAGTATCACTGCTAGCGTTGTTGCTACTGTTGACAGAATTGAAATTACTGACAGCGGTAGTGGATATACTACACCTCCAACAATTTCATTTGTTGGCGGTAACCCAGTGACTGCTGCCATTGCAACATGTACGATCCTAAACGGAAGCATTGATACAGTAACACTAGTAAGTCCTGGTTATAACTATACTAGCACACCAACAGTAGTAGTTAGCGACGGTAATGCTGTCCTAACTGCTGTTCTTACATCAACTGCTGAAGAAGAAACAACTGCTTCATCGGGAGATAGCGTAATTACTGTAGATGTACTATACGATGCTGATCCAGGCGTATTCGGTGAAGGTACAGAAATAACTGCTACTGGATTTGGCAGCATATCTGGTACCGGTCCATACTCTGTGACCCTAGACTTTGCAACTACAACTGCTCCAACAACTGATGTTTATTACGAAGTTAGAGGAAACGATAATGCATTATATAACGGATTCTTCTTGTGTACTGCTAGCACAACAACTAGCATTACTTTAGAATTCCCGTACGAACCAGGTACTTATGGAACTGGAACTACAACTATTACAGATCGTACAACTAGTGCAGTTAACGGTAGCTTAGGTATTAGCAAACCATTTGATCCTAACAACTCAACAACATTGAGATTAGGTTATCCTGCAGGTACAGCGGCCCAAGTTACAACAAGAATTTCAACTTGCCGTGCTACAGGACACGACTTCTTAGATATCGGTACAGGTAGCTACTCAACAACTAACTATCCATACCAGATTTACGGTAACCCTGCACAGTCGAGACAACCGACACAAGAAATTCAAGAAGACGGTGTTGGACGATGCTTCTATGTAACAACAGACCAAAACGGTATCTTCCGAGTAGGTCGATTCTTTACAGTTGACCAAGGTACTGGTACTGTTACATTTAGTGCTTCTATTGCGCTATCTAACTTAGACGGTTTAGGCTTCAAGCGCGGTGTTGTTGTTAGTGAATTCTCAACAGACAGCTCAATGACTAATAATGCTCCTGATACTGTTCCAGTTCAGTCAGCTGTTCGCGGTTATATTGACAAGCGTTTAGGTCTAGACCACGGTGGTGGTCCAGTTGCACAAAGCAACTTAATCGGTCCAGGATACTTAGCACTTAACGGTGTACTAGCTATGAAGGGTAACCTAAACATGGCTGGATACAACATGACTAACTTAGCTACACCGAGCGGTAGCTACGAAGGTGCTAACAAGATCTATGTTGATACAGAAGTTGCTAAGTTTGATGAATTTGCAGAACTAAGAGATATTGAGTTCGACGGACAAAGTGCTTCGCAGATTCCAGTCTATAACGGTTCTACTAGCAAGTGGAACAATGCTACAATGACTGGCGACATTACTATTGCATGGGACGGAACTACCCTAACATCAACTATTGGTAGTGGTAAGATTGTCAACAGCATGGTAAGTGCTACAGCGGCTATTGCACAAAGCAAACTTAACATGCAAAGTGCAACAACTCGTGCTAATGCAACAGGTATTGCACAAGCAGACCTAGGTTTAGCTAGCTTTAAAGACACTGAATTTAACTCAACTAACGGTTGGATTAGTCATAAAGACTCGACAAGCGCAAGCACTGGTGTTGTATTAACTAAACTACAGTATATCGGCGATGGTGCTATTCTTGCTAACTTTACTGGGGCAGCGACATATCCAAGAGAGGTGTCAGCAGGTACTGTTGTTACACAAGGTGATGGTCTAAAACATGCAGATATTCTAAGTACATCTTCTACTGGTGTTGTAGTTAGAACTGGTACTAAGTTGTATGACTGCTTACCGATAACAACTAGTGGCGGATCAAACAGCCTTGTAAAAACTGGCACTAGCGGAGAAATTGATGTTTCTCAACTAAAGATTGATGGTGCTAAGACAATCGATACATCATCAACAACTATAGAGTTTTACTCACCGGGTGGTGCTGGTGCAGGAACTCCGATGGCATTTATGAGTGCTGTAGGTAGTGATGCAACCAATACAACAATTACAATTAAAGGAACTTTAGATGTAAGCGGAACTAGCTGTGTTGTTAAGACTAGAGAAATCACAACAGGTGCAGCCGCAACTGCTGGTAACATCACTGGTGCATGGCAAATGCAGTCTGGAAGCAGTCTTGACTTACCATTAGGTACAACACTTAAGACTAGAACTTTATCAACAGGTGCAGACGGTACTACTGGTACTATCCAAGGTGCATGGACCTTAAACGGTACAAGTACATTGCAGTCAACATACTCAGCTGACTTAGCTGAATACTATGAAGGCGATATGGATTATGAAGTAGGAACAGTCCTTGTATTTGGAGGTGAGAAGGAGGTTACAACAACAGTTACAATCGGTGATACAAGAGTTGCAGGTGTTGTAAGTAACACAGCCGCATACTCAATGTATGCCGCATGTCCAGGCTTTAAAAACTTGCTTGCCCTACAAGGTCGTGTACCAGTTAAGGTTATTGGAAGAGTTAAGAAAGGAGACTTGTTAACTACATCAGCTACTGCTGGTCATGCTGTTAAAGCACTTGACCCTAAGCTAGGTTCAATTATTGGTAAAGCACTAGAAGATAAAGACTACGGCGAAGCCGGAGTAATTGAAGTTGCTGTAGGGAGAATGTAATCATGGCTAAGCAAGTAATCAATATTGGTAGTTCAGCAAACGACAAAAGCGGTGATCCGTTACGCACCGCTTTTACTAAAGTTAACGATAACTTTACAGAACTGTACGCAAGAGCAGAAAACACTGATAGTCAGACACTGTCACTAGACGGCGATACCCTAAGTATTAGCGGCGGGAATAGTGTTACATTGCCTAGTAGTAGCGGCATTACAGCATCGAGCGAAGATACATTAACAAATAAAACTTTAAACATAGCTATTAGCGAAGGTAACACTTTTCAAATTCAAGGCAACAGTATTACATCATATTCAGGAAGTGGATCAGTTGTAGCATTAACTGATCTTCCAACCCTTAATGGCATAAATGTAAACAACAGTAGTCTTACTATAGATGGCGGCACTGGAAACTACTATTGGAAGCCTACAGCATTCGACGGCACAGGAACAATCCATAAAGCAGGTATTTACAAATCTAACTCAGATGCCAATAACTCATTGTTTACTTTAGGTGCCAACGGTGCTGGAGTAATGAGCGTTGCTGTAGAAGGCAGCGTGTTTATAGGTAATACTCTTCCAAGCAATAGCGGCGGTCTTAATACAAACTACGGCGGATGGTTAGTAGTTCAGAGTGGAGGTAAGTTTGGCGGTGATGTTAACACTCTAGGAAAATTTATTTTAGATAGTGCAGAAAATGGCGGCATTGTATTCGGAGACGGCTCTACACAGACCACAGCCTGGGACACCGGATACTTATCATTTGATAAGTCTGCTGTAAGGGGAACTAGTGACTATCAATATACATTTAATACTGACGGATATTTTACTAGTTCAGTTGACACCGAAAGCGCAAACTATTTCTTTGTTCCGTATAACAGCACAAACTTAAACATTGCGGCAGGTTGGACTGTAGTTGGTGCAAATTGTGATACTACTGTAAGTAGTACTACCTACCCTGTTGCTGGATATCCCGGTGTTATTAAAGTTAATTTATCAGCGCCTGCTTCAAGCAATTTTGAATTCTACCCTGTTACTGTAACTAGCCCGAATAGACTAAAAGTACAGATTCAGCCAAATCCGTCGAACTCAAGTGTGCAATGGTTGTTTAATTCCAACGGAGACTTACAACTGCCAGCAGGTGGTGATATTGTTGACAGCACAGGTACTAGTGTATTAGGTGGCGGGGGAGGAACAGGTGCGCTAGATCTACAAACTGTGCCAGCTACTAACAAAGGACAAGCAGGTGATACTAAGGGCATGGTTGCAATTAACGGTAGTGAATTTTACTTCTGTGCAGAAAACTATACAGATGGTGTGAATCCTATTTGGTTCAAACTTAATGGAAGTAGTGCTTGGTAAATACTAAAAGGACTTAAGAAATGGCAATAGAATATGTAAACATCGGAAGTTACTCAAATGACGGCACAGGCGACGATTTACGCACAGCATTTGAGAAGGTTAATAGCAACTTTGAACAATTAAGTGGGACTATTGCTATTCAGAACGGTGTAAATGTCGGAACAGGTGCTAGTGTTTTTAAAACTAAAAATTTATCTAATTTAGAATTTAAGACACTTACTAGTACTGACGGTAGCGTTACTATCGGTGTTAACGAAAATACACTTAACCTCACAAGTTTTTCAGCAGTAGAGCAAGACGAGACACCTACGCTAGGTGGTAATTTAGACCTTAACGGTTTTAATATTACCGGCATCGGTAACATCGGTGCTCCGTATACTAGCCCAGACCGTGACAACATTAAAGTAAACGGTATTAAAGTATTAGACTTAGTTGCAGTACAAGACTTAATGTTATGGTCACAGACTGTTGACATCGACCTAGGAACAGTCACACAGCCCGTAGGCGGCGATGGCCCTTACAGCGGAATTAATTTAGACATGGGTGTATTTTCTGAAGAGTTTGGCGGCCCAAGTCACATACAGTTAAATTTTGGTTTTGTTAATGTTGTAACTTCAGACGAATTAAAATTCTCTGACGGAACTGTACAAACAACAGCTTATCAGAAAGTTGCAGTACCAACAGCATCAACTGGCAAGGCAGGCGATAAGGCAGGAATGGTTGCGTACAACTCATCTTACACTTACTACTGCACAGGAACATACGACGGAACAACTAACATCTGGAAGCGTGTTGCTTGGTCTGTAGACACTTGGTAATTAAAAACTTATGGCACTTAATATATGGACTAAAACATCTGGGTTCTCGCTTGGTACTTACAGTGAAAGAGTAGCTGTAGATATTTTGTTGCCTGTTGACCCAGAAGTAACCGGAGTTACTTACGCTGTTATTGCTGGTAATCTTCCGCCAGGTCTTAGAATCAATCAAGATCGTATCGTCGGAACTCCGTTTGACGTTCCAAGACTAACTGATTTTTCTGTTGTTATAAGAGCTACTAAAGGTAATGAACGAGCCGATAGAACATTTTTAATGACTATAGAAGGTGCTGATTCTCCGGAATTTGTAACTACAGAAGGTTACTTGGATGTGGGACCTGGTAAACAATTCTACACCTTAGACAGCACATTTATCGATTATCAGTTAGAAGCATTTGATGCAGACATTGCAACCGGACAAAAGTTGAGTTATTTTATTGCCGACGGGGACGGAAGACTTCCTCCAGGCCTAACATTAACTGTTGAAGGAAGATTAGTTGGATTTGTACAACCAACTGTGAGTATTAAACCCGAAGACGGCGATGGTAGCTTTGACAACAGTTTTTACGATACTGTAGCCTACGACTTTGCATACAGACCAACAAACGGGTTTGACAGTTATGTTTACGATACTGTATTTTATGATTATAGTTTACCTAGTGTTAGACCTAAGAAGCTAAATCAAAACTATGAATTTATTGTTACTGTCACCGACGGTGATAGTGTAGCTAAAAGAAAGTTTGGAATTTATGTTGTCGGTGATGATTACTTCCGTGCCGACAACACTACATGGCTAAACGACACCGGGTTGTTTACTGCTGACGTCACATGGCTTAAGAATCCTATTTGGAAAACTAACAGTGACTTAGGTATTGTCCGTGCTAATAACTATGTAACTTTAATCCTTGATACTTACGACACAGATAGCATTGTTTACGATTTCGTAGATGCTACACTTGCATGGCAACAAAATCATTACTATGCTGTTAACGATTTAATTTTAGTCGACCCTGATACACAACAGTCTTTAATCTGTATTGAAGCACATAATTCAGGAACTTCGTTTGATGTTTCTAAATGGGCAGATTATGGTTTGCCGCCCGGCATGAGCTTTGATCAAGTAGGTGGCGAAGTATATGGTGGAATTCCTTATCAGCCAGCTATTAGCAAAGTTTATAGATTTATAATCGACGCTATAAGATACTCTGGTGAAACTGATGTTAAGGAGTACATTGCAACCCCGGCAAATGAAGGGTTAAATCAAACTGAGTTAAGAATTAATACTGTTGAGTTTCCTAATGTTGCAGAAGCTCTAAACAATGTTTCTTCAATTATTTTAACAACTACAGACATTAACTTGTCAGAGCAAACATTTGAGTTTGGGACAGAAGTTACTTTAACAGGATTTGTTGACAAATATACTAGTGCTATTCTAGAAGGCAGTAGCATTAGCGGAACAACCCTTACTGCCGGTACTGTTACCGGGACTATTGTTCCCGGTATGGTTATTAACGGTGATGGTATAATTCCGGGCACATATATTGTAGCAAACTTATCAGGAAGTGGCAATGGAAGCACTTGGACTATTAGCCAAAGTCAAACTGTTGAATTAACTAATATTACAACTTCAACTGTTGTTACACTAAGTTTCGAAGCAACTGATGCCCCAGATGTAGGAAATTATTATAAAGTAGAAGGAAACACTAACTTATTCTACAACGGATACATGTTGTGTACCGGTAGCACAACTACTTCTATTACCTTAAGTTACGCCGCTAATCCAGGGACATATAGCACAGAAACAGCCACTACAATTAAAAAATTAATTCCTAGTGGAGGTGCTGGAATTGAAATCCAATCATCTGTCATTGACCCAACTGACATTAGCTCTGTAGATTATTCTAATCCAGACGAAGTAGTAATTTATCTAAACACTGCTATTAATTTCTTAACTACTAACAGTACAGTTATTGACATTAGATATATTGTCCCAAGTACAGAAATTGCAAGCACTAAGAGATTGTTTTATGTAAATGTTATTGGTGAAGTAGACAGCGTCATTACTTGGGTTAGTCCAAGTGATCTAGGTACTCTAAACGCAAACTTTGTTTCAACTATTAAATTAGAAGCAACTAGTACTATTACTAATGCAGAAATGATCTACACCGTAACAAGCGGTAACTTACCTTCAGGACTTACTCTTGCGCTCGACGGCGAATTAGTAGGTAAAGTAAGACAGTACGGCGACAACATTTTATATAGATCTACATGGAAGGCTAACAGAAGTTACAACCCTAACGATGTCGTTATTCATGAAGGTCAATATTACAAAGCACTTGCGCCTATTTCAGGTAGTTCATCGTTTAACTCAGTACAATGGATTAGCTACTCGTTTACTGGTACCGAAGGCCTAACATTATTAGACGGTGCTGATTTTGTATTTGACGGCGGCTTAACTAAATTTGATAACTTCTTTACTTTCACTGTAAAGGCTAGAGATCAATACGGATATAGTGCTAGTGAAAAAACTTTCACAATTAAAGTAGAAACGCCTAATCAGTTAGTGTTTAGTAATATAAGAACTAAGCCGTTCTTAAAAGACAATCAACGCTCTGCGTGGAAGGACTTTATTAACAACACTAACATCTTTACTCCAACAAGTATCTATAGACCAAACGATCCTAGCTTTGGACTTCAAACAGAGTTATCAATGTTAGTCTATGCAGGTATCGAAACTACTGAGGCTGCAAGATATGTTAGTGCTATGGGCACTAACCATAAGAGAAAGCGTTTCCATTTTGGCGAAGTAAAGAAAGCAATTGCCTACATTCCAGGTACATACACTCCGGTTTACGAAGTTGTTTATGTTCAAATGATTGACCCGTTAGAACCCAACGGAAAACGATTACCACATAAAATTAGAACTAGCGCACAGCCAGATCCAATTACAGTAGATGTTAGTAATAGCATCTGGGCTAGTGGTTACTCGGGGACCGACTTGGAGCAACAGGCTAAATTAGAAAGAAACGCTCTAGATGCGTATCGTCCGGATTTTAACATTACCATTGATAGCGATGTTTACAAAGCATCAAATTCAAATATAAACGAATACTACCCTAACAGTATTAGCAACTGGAGAGACAATATTCAAAATTGGACTGACGGTACTAACACTTTAAGCAACGAGAGGAACTACTTACCGTTATGGATGCGTAGTATTCAACCAGGGTCTAAACAGGAATTAGATTTTCAACTAGCGGTCCCGCTTTGCTATTGCAAACTAGGGGCAGCTGACGACATTATTTTAAACATAAAATTCAGCGGATTTGACTTTAAAGACTTAGACTACACCGCTGATAGATACATAATTGATTCTGTAGAGGGTCAAACAAGCGATAAATACCTTGTATTTAGGAATGATAGGATAACTGTATGACAAGCCAAATAAACTATACCGCAATTGATGCAACCTACCCTGTAGCAGGGCAAGACAACGACTCGCAAGGTTTTAGAGATAACTTTGCCGCAACACAATCGGCTCTAGCAACTGCTAAGACTGAAATCACAGCATTACAAACAAACGCTGTACTAGTTGCTAGCCTAGATGGAAACGATACTGTTGACAATAACCTACTAGGAAGTAGCATCAATAATGGTAGCTTTGCAGAATTTTACGGAATCTCTTATGGAACTATTACTGTTAACAGCAACCCGTGGAATGTTGTTGCTAGTAACGGTTACATTCAATCGTTTAGTGCTAGTTCATCGTTTGGACTAACATTTAGTGGTTGGCCAGATAGCGGGTTATTTGCTAAAGTTAGAATGCATATTTCAAACTCAGGTGGATCTGCTATTACAGTTGATATCGACGGCGAGACTATTGTAAAATCAAACGAATTTCCAACTTCATTAACTGTTCCAGTTGGCGGTTCTCCGATTGTAATTGAAGCATGGACCCTAGACGGTGGAAATACTATCTATGTACACAACTTTGGTGTGTTCGATACCGCGTCAAATAACCGTTCAATCCTTGGTAACTTGACTGTTGCAGGAGACACTACCTTAGTCCAAGTTGATGCCGCAAGTATTAATGTTAGTGGTTTAACTAACTTATCCGATACATCTGCTGAAAACTTAGAAACAACAGGCGATGTTACTGTACAAGGCATTCTAACAGCAAACAGTACAGTAACCTTAGGTGGCGAAACCGCTGACAAAATTACATTTACTGGTGTTCCAAAACTACCAAACATTTCTACTATAGAAAGAAATGCGCTCACAGCTGAAGTGGGTATGATGATCTATAACATAAGTACAGGTAAAGCACAAGTTTGTACTACCGGTGGAAGTAGTGGAACTGCTGTCTGGGCTGACTTACATTAATATGCATCCATTAGTTGACGATCTTACCAATCTTAAAGATTCAGAAATAGAAAATAAAGTACAAGAGCTTACCCGAAAGTACTTTATGACTAGAAATTTTGAAGTACAGCGACAGATTGCCGCAGTATTGGACACTTATAAAGAAGAAATGGCAAGACGTCAACGCGAATCATACGAGAAAATGATGCAATCACGCAATCAAGATCTTGACAAACTGATAAATGTCAACTAAAATGTTGACATGCGTCTAGACAAATATTCAAACCCAGTATTCAACGAACAAGACCTTTTTGATGCCTTATATAAAGGATACCAATTCAATGTGTCTGATACTATGCTCGTCGAAGAACGAACCGATAGTATCAAAGCATTAGAAACTCAATTAGGGTTCAAACTGTTAGAGCCATACGAAACCCATTTTGAAATAGTAGACTACGACTCTGCATGTCAGCAAGTATGGAATATGCCCGACGATTACAAAAACATGGACATCGAAGGGTTCCTAGTATCAGTATGTCCAAAAGAAAACTATCAGCGACTTATAGACGAACTAGAAGAATTTAGGGCAAGGAACATGATAGACTTGCTACGCTGGCTCAAATACTTTGTAGACACTTGTAATAAAGAAGGTATCGTTTGGGGGGTAGGGCGTGGAAGTAGTGTTGCAAGCTATGTATTATACTTAATTGGCGTACACAGCATAGATCCTATCAAATATAATTTAGACTGGCAGGAATTCCTGAGATAAGTACTAACATAATCCAAGGAGATTTATATGACATTTAAAGAACAACGAGGCGTTTATCGCTCAATGCAAGGTAAAGAAGTTGACATGAATAAACTTGTTAACCAAAACGAAATGACTGTAGCAGTCGGTAATGTAAAGGTTAACGCTCGTGGAGATCAACTTGGCCCAGGTGGCAAAATCATTAAAAAATATGAAGAAGTTGTAAGAGAAAACAACGGAACTAAAGCAACTCCTAGTCAACACAATGTTCGTAAGAACATCGAAGATGAAGATCCAACAGGTGGCGTATGAATGTAGTACAGGGTAGAATTGTTCCAATCCGCGACAATGTCCTTATTACGGAAATGAGTTTTGAAGAACAAAAAACCGCCAGCGGTATTATCATTCAAAGCGACGACGGTAAGAGCCACGGTGTTAGACCAAGATGGGGTCGTGTTTGGGCAGTCGGGCCCGAACAAAAAGATGTTAAAGTTGGAGAGTGGATTTTAGTTGAACACGGTCGTTGGACTAGAGGTGTAACTGTTAAAGACGACAATAACAACGAGTTTATTATTCGTCGAGTAGAAGTAAAATCTATTTTAGCCAGTTCGGACGAAAAACCATCTGACATCTTGCTAGGACAACACGACAGCCCATCGCACGGGTCTGTCCACAGTCCAGCTGATTTTATCAATATCTAACTTTTGAGCAACAGGGCTATTGACATGCCCTGTTCTCACCTATATAATATCATAAAGGCATCTCACGATGACAAATAAAAGGAAAAATAATATGAGTACACATGGCGAAGCAGTAGAAGATATCAAAAAAGCAAAAGCAGTATTAGACGAACAAAGCAAAGGCGGTTTTAGTTACGAAAAAATTAAAAACGCAAGCCAGCCTGATCCAAAAAAACACCTATACATTAGCCTTGTTAAGAGTGCTATTCGTATCGGAGCAGGTGCTTGTTTAATTTTAGGTTTCCCAGTATGGTGCGGTGTTGCTATTGTTGCCGCAGAAGTTCTAGGTGTTGCTGAAGAACTAGTATGAGAGTAGGCTTTACATGCTCAACTTTTGACTTGTTTCATGCTGGGCATATTATGATGCTCAAAGAAGCAAAAACACAATGCGATTTTTTAATTGTAGGGTTGCAAACCGACCCTACAATAGATCGCCCGGAAACTAAGAACAAACCAGTCCAAAGTATTTTTGAAAGATTTGTTCAATTACAAGCATGTAAGTATGTTGACGAAGTTGTAGTTTATGCTACAGAAAAAGATCTCCGAGACATTTTGCTTTCTTATCCTATTGATGTTAGAATACTAGGAGAAGAATATCAAGACAAAGATTTTACCGGATACGACATTCCGATGGAATTCTATTTTAATCAACGCAAACACAGTTTTTCAACTAGTGAACTGCGACAACGAGTTATTGAGGCTAAGAAATGAAAGAACTATGGGTAGAAAAATACCGTCCAGCAACAATTGACGGCTATGTGTTTAGAGACGCACATCAGAAAGAGCAAGTACAACAGTGGATTAAGCAAGGAAGCATTCCACATCTACTGTTTAGCGGTAACGCTGGTATTGGTAAAACTACTCTTGCTAAGATCTTGTTTAATGAACTAGATGTTAATGAGCTAGACATTTTAGAAATTAACGCATCGCGCACTAACTCTGTTGAAGATGTTCGAGATAAAATTGTAAACTTTGTACAAATGATTCCATTTGGAGACTTTAAAGTTGTGTTACTTGACGAGGCAGATTACCTGTCGCCTAACGCACAAGCCGCGCTCCGTGGGGTTATGGAAGAATATCATACAACTGCTAGATTTATTCTTACTTGTAACTACCCTAACCGTATTATTCCTGCTTTGCATAGCAGATGCCAAGGTTTCCACATTGAGAGGGTTGATGTTACAGAATTTACAGCAAGAATTGCAGAAATCCTTATTACAGAAGGAATCGAGTTTGAACTCGATACTCTAGATACATTTGTTAAGGCAACTTATCCAGATTTGCGTAAATGCATTAATACTGTGCAAATGAATAGTTTAGATGGAAAGTTGCACACTCCAGAAAAAGGTGACACCGGTGAAGCAGATTACAAACTTGAAATGGTCGAGTTATTCAAGAAAGGAAAAATTAGCGAGGCCCGTAAACTCGTCTGCGGTCAGGCTCGCCCAGAGGAGATGGAAGAGATTTATAGATGGCTGTATGATAACATCGCCATCTTTGGAGACGAACCGACTCAAGACAAAGCTATTCTCATTATCAAGCAAGGCCTTGTTGATCACACACTGGTCAGCGATCCAGAAATCAACTTGGCTGCAACCTTAATTAGATTAAGCCACTTATGAGAGAATTAACTAAGGAAGAAGCAGGTGAGTTACTAAAGAGCTTAGGTTTACTAGACACTCATCGTAAAGTTGAAGGTCAGGAGCGTGAGCATTTAGTTACACTCTTCAAAATGATGGAACCTACTGAGTCTTCAAACAATCAGCACAGTTGGACTGACACTTATCATGTAGGCGGGCGAGTGTACAATGTGCATTACTGGCCTGGGGCAGAAGACGCTGAAATTGAAGAACATATCAAATATGAAGACAAAACTTAAATTAGCATATATGGAAACTGCGGAGACATTTGCAGATCTCAGTCATGCTCGACGATTACATGTTGGCGCTATTATTGTAAAAGATGATAGGATTATTTCAATCGGTTATAACGGCATGCCAGCAGGCTGGGATAACAACTGTGAATATGAAGTCTTAGTAGAAGAAGGCGAAGACTATACAACAGAACTTAAAACACGACCAGAGGTATTACATGCAGAAACAAACGCAATCGCCAAGTTGGCTAAAAGCAATGAGTCTGGGCTTGATGCTACTATGTTTATTACTCACGCTCCTTGCCTTGATTGTGCCAAGCTCATTTATCAAAGTGGCATTAATGCTGTCTTTTACCGCGATGCTTATCGTAGCGAAGATGGAATACAATTCCTCAAACAGTCAGGAATCAAAGTAGAACAAATAGAAAAGGGCTCCTAAGAGCCCTTTTTTTATGCGTCGCCGTAAATCTTTAATACTTCTTTGACTGCATGATGTCTTTCAATGTCTTTGTGGTCGAACTCTACAATATCGATATGTTTTAACTGTTTGTTTGCGAGTAGGTTACAAAAATCTACTAGACCATTATCCTCTAATCTGTCTGCCTGGGCTAAATCGCCTGTCACTACCATCTTGGATCCTTCGCCAAGTCTTGTTAGTAGCATCTTCATTTGATTTACTGTAGCATTTTGCATTTCGTCTGCTACAATGTATGCGTTTTTAAATGTGCGGCCACGCATGTACGCAAGTGGGCTTATCTCAATAACACCTTCCTCTAGCATCTTTGCTATGTCTTTTGCTTGATAATATTCTCCTAAGACATCAAAAATAGGTCTAGTCCATGGTGCCATTTTTTCATTTAAGTCACCTGGTAAAAATCCTAAATCTTCGTCTACGGAAACGGCGGGTCTTGTCACAATGATTTTCTCAACTACACCTTCTTGGAATAGCTTAATACCATTCTGGACTGCCAGCATAGTTTTGCCTGTACCGGCAGGGCCGATAGCAAGCACAATGCTAGTATGTTCGTTCTGGAGTTTGTTTAAGTATTCGCGCTGGTTAGGACTGCGTGGATTTAGATGCACACGCTGTTTCTTCTGCGGAAGATATGGGTTGAAATCAATGACGTTAACTTCTGATGTAAAGCGTTTCTTCACTCTTTTACTCATCTAGTTGCTCCTACTCTTATGGAAAAAGCAGGACTTGTAGCGACCGCCCTGATAACTACAGAGGTCCTACACAAATATTTAACAAATCCCGCAAATAATAAACAGATATGTTATTGTTTTGAGCTTTTCATTCTTAGCTAAATACAACATAGAATTCTGGAACCTAACATGTACGATATTTTAGACGTTATAAAAAACATACAAGATCTGTACGAAAACAACTCTAGCATGGCAATCCTCAAGGACTTTGAGCGTGTGTTAGAAGAGATGGATTTGTATGTTTACGACAACTGGATTGACGGTGAACTTGCTTACGGGCCTAAAGTTGACCGTCACTGGATTACTGCCGCATTTATGTGGCCACAGGACAAGATGCCTGATCCTACAGGCGGACAACGCTTACTCGATCTAGGATGCAAAGTTCATTTTGAAAAATCACACTTAGTTGAACCTAGGCCAATTCGCACACATGACGACTTTAGACCAGGAACAAAGAAGGGTAGATTAGATCGCAAGCCTATTTGGATTGTAGAAATAAGAATGCCTAAGAAAGTTGCGTTTGACATGTACAAAGGTTACATGGCAAAAATGAAAGAAGAGCAAACTGATCAGCAGTCTCCTAAGGCCGGCCCTCCAGCGGCTGCGGCTGGAACACCAGCACCAACTGCTCCGGCAGCTCCGGCAGGCGGCGCACCGGCGGCGGCGCCAGCGGCATAAGGATAAATTATGATTAACGAAAGTTTGCGCCATGATGATTTGAAACATCTCGTTAAGAAAGTATTCGAGATTGATTCTTACAGCAGTAAAATTGGTGATGACGAAGATATTGTTGTCCTTAGCTTTACTGTTGACCACGAAGACCCAGCAAAAGATTTAGAAAACTTTATCGAAATGGGTTACGACTTTGTTCTCGATGCTGATACTAGCGCAGGAGAAATGGACGACGGTACTTACAAAGTATTTGTTGAAATTGAAAGAGGGCGTCATTTGCCTGAACAAATTACCCAGCTATTGGACGGCATTGAAAGACTAACAGGAATTCCAGAAATGCGATTCCGTTATTACAAGAGCTTTAGAAGTCAGCCTGCTACAGAAGAAAACTTGGCAGCGACTATTCCATTAGACAAGAATAGCTACGAAATTGCTATAAGCCAAAATGTCTTAGAAAATTTTAGCAACTTCTTTAGTAACAGCTATGTTGACGAGATCAAAGTTCTAGACGAATCTATTGTTTTTAAGAACACTTGGAAGGAACCAATTAAATTCAACATTGTTGCTAGCGGTAGTAAATCCGAAGTGTACAATTCAGTTAAAGGTCCTATCATGCTTGAAAGCAAAGACATTGCTGAAGTACTATACTTCACAAAATATATCGGTAACTACAATATTACAAAAGTGGGCGACACCTTTATATTTGAAAACAGCGGTTATGCTGTTGCACTTAAGAAAGGATAATAAAATGAGTTTTGAATTTGATTTCACAAAAGAAAAGTTAGCGCAAGTAATTCCAGGCAATCCGTATGTAGATCATTGGCATCATGCATTATGTGAAATCCTACCAGAGTACGAAATTAATACTATTGCTCGTGTGGCTGCTTTCCTAGCACAGACAGCACACGAATCAGGTGGGTACAAAGCATTAAAAGAAAACTTAAACTACAAAGCAGAAAGCCTTGTGAGAGTATTTCCTAAGTATTTCCCTAACCTAGACATTGCCAAGCAGTACGCACATAATCAAGAAAAAATTGCTAATCGTGTTTACGGTAATCGTATGGGTAACGGTGATGAAGCATCAGGTGACGGTTTCCGTTACTGCGGTCGTGGTCTAATCCAGTTAACTGGTAAAGACAACTACTCATGGTTTGCCGCAAGTTTAGAAATGCCTGTTGAAGATGTTCCGGAGTATCTTGCAACATTTGAGGGCGCAGTACAAAGTGCTTGCTGGTTCTGGGAAACAAATAACTTAAATCAGTGGGCAGACAAAGGCGACATCCTAACACTAACTAAACGCATCAACGGCGGGACTATTGGTTTAGAAGATCGTATTAAACATTACAACCATGCATTACATGTTCTTCATGGGTAATCTATTATGATGTGGATCTTGAGCTTATTGCCTGACAGCGTTTTGCTTTATGTAGTAAATACTGTTTTAATAGTAGGTGCTGTAGGCTCTTTCCTATCATTTTTTGCTATTAACAGATTGCTGAGATGGTTTCCAGCAGTTGCTCCTTACCACTTAGTTTTACAAATTGTAAGCGCAGTACTATTAGTCTCTGGCATTTATTTTAAAGGCGGCTACGGTGTTGAAATGATGTGGCGTGAGCGTGTAGCAGAGTTAGAAGAAAAAATTAAAGTTGCAGAAGATAAATCAAAAGCTACCAATGATAAGCTGTCAACTGCACAAAAAGAAAAAGTTAAGATTGTTAAAGAAGTTCAAGTTGTAATACAAGATCGAATCGTTGAAAAAGAAAAGCTAATTGATGCTGAATGTAAAATTCCGCAAGAAGCAATTAGTATTTTAAATGATGCGGCAAAGAATCCGGGAGTTAAGAAATGAAACGCTTATTGGCCTTGATTCCTATTGTAATGTTAACCGGATGTTTAACTACACCTGTTAAAAGAAACTTTCCAGATGTTCCGCCTGATTTAATGGTTGCTTGCCCTGAGCTAGAAGCAGTTAATCAAGATACATCAAAGTTAAGCGATGTTCTTAAGGTTGTTACAAAGAACTATGGAGAGTATCAAGAATGTAAGATTAAAGTTGATACTTGGATGGAATGGTATAAATCTCAAAAAGAAATTTTTGATAGTGTGAAGTAAAGGAGTACAAATGGCATTACACGATTCGATTTTAAAATTAATCAACAAAGAACCTAAAGACGAAGGTGCACCAAAACCGGCGCCAGGTTCTCGTAGTGAAAGAGAAGCAAAAATTAAAGACAAAGCAGGTATGGTTATTTCTGTATTTGCGTTGTTATTAGCAGTAAACAGTTGGTACGGTGGCAAGTTAAGTTCTACAGTTCTTAATAATACACTAGGTGCTAACAATGCTTGGGCACAGTATCAAGCAAAAAACGGTCGTGGTGTAAGCTATGAAATTGCTAGCTTAACAACTAACGATAAAGTACTGAAAGAAAAGTTTGCGGCTGAAAAAGCTCGCATGGATGAAGACAAGAAAGAAATTGCTGAAAAGGCAAGAGCAATGGAACATGCCCGTGAAGAAGCTAAAAAGCAAAGTCCGTGGATTGGTTATGCATCAACAGCATATCAGTTAGCGATTGTTGTTTTATCTGCTAGTATCCTAGCAGTTAGCATGGCAATGTTTTGGGCAAGTTTTGGAGTAGCAGGTATCGGTTTAGTACTAAGTCTAAACGGCTTGTTCCTCTGGTTTTAATTTTTAAGTCAGGAGCGAAAAAATGACATCGGAATACAAAGATATGAGTGACAGCGAAAAGAAAAAAGAAGATTGGATGAATAACAAATGGCGCCCAATGATGGGTTGGCTATACATGGCTGTTTGTGCCTTTGACTTTGTTCTATTTCCAATTATGTGGAGTATGGTGCAGGCAATTATGCATCATCCACAGATGACACAATGGCAACCGTTGACATTACAAGGTGCTGGGTTATTCCACATCGCAATGGGTGCTGTTCTAGGTATTGCCGCATTAGGCCGTACACAAGAAAAACTAGCAGGAGCAAATAATGGCGGACTCTCCGTACCAACAAGCATGCCGGCAGCACCTAGCCCTGCGCCAGCAATGCCAATCCCACCAGCACCAGCACCAAGTTATACAGCACCAGCGCCGAAACCAGTTGTGCCAACAGTACCAGCACAACCAGCAACCGCTGTAACATTATCAAGCAGTGGAAAGCCAATGCCGGCACCACAAGTTGATGAACCACTATAAAGGAAAGATCATGAAAAAACTTTTAGCATTATTAGTTGCATCAGCATTTGTTATGCCAGTAATGGCTGCAGATGATGCAAAACCAGAAACTAAAAAGGCTTGCGTGACCCAAAAGGACGCTAAGACAGGAAAAGAAAAAGAAGTTTGTAAAACAATTAAAATCCACAAGAAGCACGAAGGCACAGCAGTACCAGAAAAAGCAAAGAAATAATTTTTCTAAACCATTGACAGGTCAATGTAAATAGTGTATTATCACTTTTACTTGACCTGTTTTTACGACTATGAACGATTATTACCAAATACTAGGTGTAGATCAAAATGCAACGCTAGATCAAATCAAAAAAGCGTATCGCAGTTTGGCTATGAAACACCATCCAGATAGAGGTGGGGATCAGGCTAAGTTTAAAGACATTAGTGTTGCGTATGAAACATTAAGCGATCCCCAAAAAAAAGCTGAGTACGATCAGATGCGTATGGGCGGCCCGCAAGTTCGATTTACTAGCGGTAACTTCCAAGATTTTGCAGAAATGTTTGGGGGAGGTTTTGATCCGTTTGGGTCGAGATCAAATCCGTTTGGAGATATCTTTGGGAGACCGATGCGTAAAAACCGAGACTTAAACATTTCCTGCCAAATAACACTATTAGATTCTTATGTAGGAAAGCAATTAGAAGCAAGTTATAAATTGCCTAGTGGAAAGAATCAAACTGTAGTAATTAATGTACCACCGGGAATTAATCACGGTGAAACTATCCGCTATAACGGATTAGGCGACGACACTATTCCTAATCTCCCAAGAGGCAATTTAAATGTAACTATTGTTGTATTACCGGATCAAGAGTTTAGCAGAATAAACGACGACCTTTATACTAATATTGATATCAGTCCGATCGAAGCGATGGTTGGTTGCAGTAAGCAAGTAAAGTTTATCACTGGCGAAACTAAGATGATCGACTTACGAGCAGGTATAACCCACGGTACAGAATTTGCTAGTCACGGAAGTGGTTTTTCCAATCCGCACAATGGTCGCAAGGGACGATTTGTTACAGTTATTAGAATCCAAACACCTTCAGTCACTGATCCAGAAATTATAGCCAAGCTCAAAGAGCTTGACGATCAAATCAAACGAGTTTAAAATTAAACATCTTTCATTAAAGGAAAATTATGGTAGAACCTAGTGACAATCTACAAGCGGTATTTGAAAAGGCAATTGATACTGCTAAAAAATTACATCACGAATATCTCACTATCGAGCACTTGCTGTTTGCTATGCTCTTAGAAGACTCGTTTACAAACACAGTACAAGGTTACGGTGCTAACGCCGAAAACCTTAGAAAAAATCTAGCAGACTACCTACAAGACAAGTGTCAAGAAATTACAACCACCGATGTAGTTGTAAAACCCAAAAAGACTCAAAGCGTCGAGCGTGTGCTTAATCGCGCATTTACACAGGTACTATTCAACGGGCGACAACGCATCGAACCAAGTGATGTATTCTTAGCCATGATGGCCGAGAAGCGTTCGTGGGCTTTCTTTTATATTGCACAAGCAGACATTGACAAGGAAAAGTTTGCAGACTATTTGAACACTAGCGCAGAAGCAGACGGTGTTGAAGAAGCAAGAGAACCGCAAGTAGACAAAGCACTTGCACAGTTTACTACTAACTTAAACGACCAAGTTAAGAAGAATAAGATTGACCCTGTTATTGGTCGTATCGAAGAACTAGAAAATGTTGCATTAGCTATGGGACGTCGTAGTAAGAGCAATGTTATTTTAGTAGGAGATCCGGGCGTAGGTAAGACTGCCATAGCAGAAGGACTTGCCTATAATATTGTTAAGGGTGCTGTTCCGGATTTCCTTAAAGATTACACAGTCTTTAACCTAGACATTAGTGCTATGCTTGCTGGTAGTAAGTACCGCGGTGACTTTGAAGAAAGATTTAAAGCAGTTGTTAAGAGTCTTTCTAAGAAAGGCAAAACTATTCTGTTTATTGACGAAGCACACATGATTAGCGGTGCTGGTTCAGCAAGTAACTCAGCAAATGACCTTGCTAACATGATGAAGCCTGCACTAAGCAAAGGTAACATCAAAGTAGTTGCTTCAACTACTTGGGAAGAATATCGTAAGCACTTTGAAAAGGATCGTGCGTTGATGCGCCGTTTCCAACGCATTACCGTTGACGAACCTACTAGCGAAATGGCATTGCAAATCCTTAAAGGTATTAAGAAATACTACGAAGGCCATCACAATGTTAAGATTAAAGACGATGCGCTACAAGCGGCTATTAAGTTGTCTGTTAAATACCAAACAGACAAGAAGTTGCCGGATAAAGCAATTGACTTAATCGACTTGGCTTGCTCTCGCTTTAACTTGAAGTTAGCAGACGAGCGTGTCGTGGGTGAACGCGAAATCCAGTATGAGCTTGCTAAAATGATTAACTTGCCAGAAGAGCAAGTTATGGAAACTGAAAGCAACAACCTTTCTACACTTCAATCTAAACTTGAAACAGAAGTTTATGGTCAAGATCTTGCAATTCAAGAAGTTGTTGATAAGATTATTGTTGCACAAGCTGGCTTGAAACCAGAGAACAAACCGATTGGTAGCTTTGTATTCATGGGCCCAACCGGTTGTGGTAAGACTGAGACTGCTAAGGCTCTTGCAAAGAACTTAGGTGTTAAATTGTTACGATTTGACATGTCAGAATATCAAGAGAAGCATAGCATCTCTAAACTGATTGGTAGTCCCCCAGGTTATGTTGGCTTTGAGGAGAACGCTGGCTTGTTGATTACCCAGATTCAAGAGAACCCTAACGCTGTTCTGTTGTTCGATGAAGTTGAAAAGTCACATCCAGATGTATCAACTGTATTGTTGCAAATGATGGATAACGGTTTTGTTACAGGTTCAAATGGTAAGAAAGCTGATTGCCGTAACTTGATCCTTATCTTAACTACTAACGCTGGCGCACAATCTGCAGAAAAGAATGCTATCGGGTTTGGTCAACAAGCTAAAGATTATAGCGATGCAGACTTGAAGAAATTCTTTACACCAGAGTTCCGTAACCGTTTGGATGGTATTATTACTTTCAACAAACTAGGTAAAGAAACTATGGCTAAGGTTGTTACTAAGTTCTTAGACGAAGTCCGCGACCAAGTTAAAGACAAAGGTATCCGTATTAAAGTTGACAAAGCCGCAACTGAATGGTTGATTGAAAAAGGCTTTGATCCTAAGATGGGTGCTCGTCCGTTACAGCGTGTCATCGACAAAGAAATTAAACGAGATCTTGCTCGTATGATGCTATTTGGAGAGCTAAAAGCAGGCGGATGGCTAACTATTACAGTCGAAAACGATAAGATTGTATTAGTTGCTAAAGCAAAGGCTCCAAAGGTTCCTTTGCTAACAGTTGAAACTAGCCCAGAAGATGCAGTATAAAACAACTACTAGATTGTTTCGAGGCACATACCAGTACAAAATTGTATTGGCATGTGCCGGTGCTAGCTTTTTTAGATCGGGCAACATTCCAAAGACTTTACAGGATCTTAATGCTGTAGACATCTCTACATATAAACACCCTTATAGGTTTAGTATTAAAACGCAAGAGGACTTAGACTTTGCGCTAAATCTAGCAGGAATGCTATCTAAGTGCAAAGATATTAATGTTAGAGTCGAAAGCCCATGGGTTAGCATTTATTCAAACTCGTTAACAGATATAGATGCTATTGCAAGTATTGATAACGAAAAAGTAAAGTATATAAGCAAGCCGCCAGAAAATACTATCCTTGTAGAAGGAACTGTTATTTTACCTAAAGTAGCATTTGACTATAGAGTTACTATGGGCAAATCTACCCAGAGTCACGAAGCGTTCCTTGAGTGGGCGCATCGTAATGAAAAAATACTGTTAACTAAAAATTGCGACAAAAACTTACGAAAACCTATTAGTTGGGGAGGTTCCCACTTCTATGTCACAGGTGAAAAGACCCTTTTGATGGTAAAAATGCACTTAGGCGGGTCTATAGCAAAGGTAGAGCGCATAATCAAAGCATAGTCTGTTGTTTACAAAAGCGATAAATACTCTAACCGCAGAGAAATCTGCTGACTGAGTATAACGGACTTAAAAATGCGTGTAAATGAATTATTAGAAAGTGTTACATCAAGTTTAGAAAAAGAACTTGATCAGGAAAACGAGGAAAAGTTAGACTACGACCTCGCTGAAGACATTGTGTTTTTCATGAACCACAACGACGACGCATATCGTCGTCATACTTTCCCTGCTGTAACAAAGTGCTTAGAACGCATCAAGTCAAATCAAAAAACACACCCTAGCATTTTTAAAATTGCAGTATTAAAGAGTTTTAAAGATTACTCAAACGAGTTTCCAGATCGTCTATTACCAACAACCCTAGACGAAAAAATTTGCGAAGAAGCATGTAAAAAGATGCATGAAGAAACTTGTAAGTACGCCGAAGAAGGCAAGTATAAGGACTAATTGTGTTATTAAGAGAATTATTCCTCGAGGCTAAAGTAGAAAAGAAAGTTGCCGATTACGGCAGACCTTTCAACCACCCCGAACATTTAGTTTTTTTCTACGGCACTGAAGGCACATTAGAAGCACTCCAACACTTTCAAGAAGTAATCAACGAAAAAGAAGGCAAGACCACTGTTAGAAAAAAATGGGACGGTGCACCTCAAATCTATTGGGGTAGAGAAGAAAAAGGCGGGCCGTTATTACTAGCAGGACACAACGGATGGGCTAGAGGTGCCGCTGGTACAAGTCCGGAAGAAGTTTACGACTTTATTGCTAATCAAAGCGGAAACCCAAAGACGCCGGAAGAAGCAAAACAAAGACAACTATTTGCCAAGAACTTTGCAAACTTGTATCCGTTGTTCGATGCGGCTACTCCAGAAGACTTTGTAGGGTTTGTCTATGCAGATAACTTGTTTGGTGTAGACCCTAGCAGACCAAAGACACTTAAAGACGGAGTATGGACATTCTGTCCTAACCCTAAATCTAAAACATGCTACCATGTTAGCGCAGAAAGCGAGTTAGGACAAAGGGTTGCACAGGCACAAGTTATGGTAGTCGGTCACGCAATGTTTGATCGATTCGGCGCTGCCGATAGGGAACAAAAACCACTAGACGACTTTAGCATGTTTAACGGTACTGCTGGCCTAATTGTTCAAGGTCCTATCTATACTGCATCTGCGCCCGACTTTGACACTTCACCTATTGAAGAATTAATTGTCTATACAAAACAATACCAGAGTGTAATTGACGGATTTCTTAATGCTATTACACCTACTGATAAGAACGGAATATTCTACCCATTTGCTAATCAAATGAGTAAAGCTGGAGCTTTTGACTCTATCGATAACAATACTTTTGTTAACTGGATGCAACAAAAAGGTGTAAGCAAAAATAAACAAGCTCACATAACTGCTATGATACAAGCCAACCCCGGCGGACTTGATGCAGTTTGGCACTTGATGAAAGAAATAAGAAAAATGAAGGATGCAATGGATGTTGCTATTAAACAACAACCGAAAGCAGAAATATGGGATACTAACGGTGAAGGCCATGTTCGCTATGCTAATCCTAAGAAACATAAATTTGGCAATGTTAAATTTGTACCCACTTCGTGGACACCATAATGAAACTAAGAGAATTATTTGAAAACATTTATGAAGAAGGACCGGCAGAGTTTGACGGTAGTTTAAAAACCATTGGCGTATGCTTTGGTCGTTTTAATCCTCCGCATAAAGGCCACAAGGCAGTATGGAAGGCAGCTAGTGCAAACCCGATTTGGTATGTTGGTACTAATCAGAGCACAAGCGGTCCTAAAGATCCACTACCTTATGATGTTAAACTACAATGCATGGCTGCTGTATGGCCTAAAGTTGCTGGGCATGTTATTCCAGAACAGAGTCTGCTAACACTTGCTAGTAAAATTTACGAAAAGCACGGAAGCAATGTACATTTAAAAGTTTACACTGACGAAGAATGGTTAGTTAAAACATTAACACAATACAACGGACAAGAAAAAGAACACGGTATGTATAGATTCAATCAGATTGACTGGGTCCGTACAGAAAGATTAGCAAGTGCAACTAATTTAAGAGCCGCCGTCAGAGCAGGTGATAGAGCATCATTTTACAAAGATATGGGCATTAAGCCTAGCGTTAGCATCGAAGTTGACGGTAAAGAGTTGCCAGTATTTGATGTTGTTGCATATTTCTTAAATCAATACCCTGAACCAGTTAAGAAAACTAAGAAAGCAGTAGTTGCCGCTGAAGAATTTGGCGTCGGTAAGATTACTGCACAAAATACAACATGCGATGTTAATGCAAGCACTCCGGGTAAAAATTTAAGAGCATTTAAACTTGCTGAACAAATTGCACAACTAGAAACAGAGTTGAACGAAGCAAGAAAAGTTTCACAGTCAAAGATTACTAAAAGACAATCACAAGCATCAAAAGGTTTAAACACTTACTCCGACGGAGAAAGATGGAGTGCTGACTATGTTGCTTATAGATTAGGTATGGCAGTAGCTAGTACAGACGGCAAGGAAAATCCTAACATGGATGCTAAGAGCTGGGTTGGTAAAGGTAAGACAACACATCCATACACTCCAGAAGAACAAGAAATGCTTAAAAAAGCATACAAAGCCGTTGGTGCAGACTATCGAGACTTGAACCACGGAGATATGCGTAGTTTAGAACTAGATACAACAAACAAAGTAAGCCCAGTACCTAAGAAGAAAAAGAACAAATACGGAGTATAAGATGAACGACAAGTATCACTTGGCATTGAAAACAGCATTTGCAAGCGAATATGCGTTTGCACTAAAAGCCCAAAACTTCCATTGGAATGTTGAAGGTGCTAGTTTTCCTCAATTACATGCCTTGTTTGAAAAGATCTATGAAGAAGTTTACGGATCAATTGACACTTTTGCAGAACAGTTAAGAGCGTTACAGTTATACACACCTGCTAGTTTACAAAAGTTTAGTATGTTGACTAGAGTAGAAGATGAGAACAACGAAAACTTACCAGACGGACAAATGGTACAAGAGTTGTTAGAAGACAGCGAAAAAATGGCAAACATTTTCCGTATTACTTTTGATATGGCCGAATCTGCTGGTGACCACGGCCTTAGCAACTTCTTAGCCGACCGTCAAGATGCACATAAGAAGCATAGCTGGATGTTAAGATCAACATTAAAATGAAACAGTATAAGATAACTACAGAACACTTGAACCAAGATAGTCCAGACGACTGCTATCTTGATCCAAATGATCCTGTACATGAATTAAAAGCTCTGCAACATTTAGCAGGATTAGGTGCTGATGCAAGGCTTCATGAAATGAAAGGCAGTAATATTAGTGTTACTGGATGCGAAAACGGTCGCATACAAAGAGAAAAGAATATTAAACCAGGGACACCCGAATGGTTTCAGCTTTGGTTTAGTTTACCATATTTAACAGGTGAAAAGAAGATATGAAAATTAGAGACTTATTAGGCGCAAGCGACTTAACATTAGAAGGACACTATCGCAGACCAGGTAGCTCAACAGCGTACGATAGAGACTATCGTTCAAGCGTTAGCGGCATGAACAAGCATGATAGTTTAGCATACCAATTAGATGGCGGCGCTAACGATGAAGGTTGGGACAAAGAACCGTATCAGCACCACGAAGACAAGCCTAGATTACTAGGTTATTACTTCTATGATGTTCCGGCAGGTATGGAAGGTAAGGCTGCTATTTACGGTATTAAGAAGACTAAGAGCGGGAAGTGGGCTAAGGCAAAATACAGCACTAGCGGTCGTAGTTATGCTCTACAAAAGAACGGTGCTGATGCTGAGTTTGGCCCAGGCAAGTGGTGGGCTCCTAAGAAAGAAAGCATAGCAGAAACAGCAACAGCTGGTTCTACTAGCGCAGGTAATGTAGCTGTAGGCGCAGTTTACAAGAATAAACCAGCTAAATCCGTTAAAAATAAAGACGGTACTGTTAAAAACGCCCAAGATATGAGCGCAAATCTGCTGACCGGCGGAAGCATCAAACGATAAATATAACATAAGATTACGGAGTTCACCATGCACGACGATATGCAACCAGACAATGCAATGCCAATGGGTCAAGAAGATCACGAAGGCGCAATGGCCAAAGCTGACTTATACAAGTTAGCAAATTACAGTTTTAAACTGTTTAAGAAAATCGAACCTGAGCAACAGCTAGAAGGTTGGGTACAAGCTAAGATTACTAAAGCCGCCGACTATATTGCTAGCGTTTACCACTACTTAGAGTACGAGATGAAATTTAATCAGTATGGCCAAGCATTAGATAACAGCGATGTGCTAAGTGAAGGTCAAAAAGCAGAGCTTAAGAACAAGCTAATGGAAGCTAAGGCTGCTATGAAAGAGCTTAAGAAAAAGCAAGCTGAAAAAATTACTGGTAAAAAAGTATCCGAATCAAAAGATAAATGTACTTGCGAAGAAAACGAAAGTACATGTAAAGTACATAGCATGGAAGAAGGTTTTGAAGCAAGCGCCAAAGTAGGCGATACTTTCAAAACTAAAACTGGTGTTGCTACTAAAACTAAGACAGGTGTTAAGCATACTAACACAAGCCATAGCGACGAAGAGCACGGCGAGCCACCAAGCAAAGTAAAAGAAAAGTCAGCCGCCGAAAAGAAGGCCGACAAAGAAAAAGAAATCAAGCTACCTAAGCACTCAGGCAATACTTGGGGCATGAAGGGCGGTGAGAAATTTGGTAAGAAGATGGAAGAAGGTGCTAAACCTGATTTTGCCGACTTAGACAAAGATGGTGACGAAAAAGAACCAATGAAGAAAGCCGCTAAGGAAGCTAAGAAAGAAAAGAAAGTTGACGAGGCTGCAAAGCCAAGTGCAGGTCTTTCTAAAGAAAAGAAAAGCGAAGTAGTTAAGAAAGCTAAGAAAGGTGAAGACATTGGCAAGCCAGGAAAAGGTTTTGCTAAAGTAGAAAAGGCTGCTAAAAAGTCTGGCGCTAAAGATCCTAAAGCTGTAGCCGCTGCCGCTATGTGGAAAAATGTTAAAGAGTCTGTTAAGATTGCAGAAGCTGAAAAGAAAGCTAAGAAAGACTATGACGGTGATGGCAAGATTGAATCAGGCAAGGACGAACACGCTGGATCAGTAGACAAAGCTATTAAAGCGGCTAAAGCTAAGGAAACAGTTAAAGAGTCAAGCGATTTAACTCGTATGCAAGATCAGTTAGCTCGTTTAAATCGTAGCGAGTCACATGTTTTAAAAGAAAGCAGTGAAGCTGAACAAATTCGTCAATTATCTAAGAAGCTTCTAGGATAATAGCATGGACATGAAGCGTATTCTACAGGCATTAGATGGTGCTTCTACAAAGCCTGTAGAAGGTGCTTCAGCAATGTCTAAGTTTTTGTCAATTGTTAAAGAGACTGATTTAAATCAGCCTGCGGCTGCTCCGGCACCTGCCGCTTCAACACTATCAGCAGAACAACTTGCGTATAATAAACTTAGGGCACAATTAGATAGCGCAGATGCGTTGCGTGGCGGTGGTGCTTATACCGATGTTAGTCCAGAAGTAACTGCTTCTACAAACGCAATGCGTACTAAACTAGCCCAAATGGCGGCTGCTTTAAAAGCTAAAGGTATTGATGCAGAAGCTGAATACGATGCTCCGGATCCCGCTGTACCGGCACAGGCACCTGTTGATCTTAATCAAAAATACAATGAAGATATTGGAATGGCTGGAATACTTTCTATTATTAATGAAGGCGCCAATCCACACAAAGTTTCATTGCCTGTACAAATGGCCATGCAACATTATCAACAGCCAGTTACCGAAAAGAAACAACCAAAGACTTCTCTTATATCAAAGTACTTTGTAGAAGCAGAAGAATCTATCAATCAAGAAGCCGCTGAAAAGAAACAATTAATGAATCAATATGCACACACTATTGCTCAGCGTGTGCTAATGAAAGAGTCTGCACTAAAAGACAAAGACGATTTAAAAGCAAAAAGAAAAGCACTACAAGATATTCAACTGGATCCAGAAACAAGTAAAGATCCAGAATTAAAAGCAGAACTAATTCGTCGCAAACATGCTCTTGAAAAAGAAGCAAAAGAAAAGAATCTAAAAGAATCCGGCGAAGCAGGATGGGGCAGAACTGGTATGGCAGGTGTCGGCCTTCAACCGGTTGAGGAAGTTCCTATTGAACCATCAGGTGATCCTAACGATCCAACTGTTTACGGACACCAAAAAGCTAACCCTATGAGTTTAAAGGGCAGAATAATGCAAGCCCGTAAGCAATTAAAAGAACTTGCACAACTAGCTGAAGCCGACGACTTAGCTACATGGCAACATATTTGTAAACTAGCCAAGGGTGGTATGTTTATGGGTCTCGAGCAAAACTTGGAGCAGGTGAGACACGGTATTGAAGAACTAGCTGCCAAGCGTAAGAAAGGCGGAATTGCTAGCCGTGGGATTGATAAAAACATAGGCGAGGATAACGATCCTTGCTGGAAAGATTACAAACAGATTGGAACAAAAAAGAAAGGCGGCAAAACTGTCCCTAACTGCGTTCCAAAAGAGTAAACATAGATTATTTGGGGACAAACAATGGATTTAAAATCACTAATTGCAAAAATGGATCAAATCGAAGCCAAGCTCGACGAAGCTGATGCTCCGGCGGCTGCGCCTGCGGCAGCTCCTGTTGATCCAGCTAGAGCACAATTTGATAAGTTTAAAGCCGACGATGCTAAGGCAGCGGCAATTGAACAAGTTAAGAAAATGACTTCGCCACAGGGCGGTGCAAACTTTATCGATCCAAAAGACGGTATCATTAAGTATGCAGACCAAGCTAACGCTAGTATGGGTGGGCAACCACAAATTAAAGAATTCCCGTTTGATTGGTTCCAAAAGGGACAAGAAAAAGAGTTCTTTGGAACCCTTAAGGCGGCTGGGTTAGAAGTTGTCCCCGTTGAAAGAAAGTCATTATTTGGATCATTCCAAGTAGCAGGTATTAAAGGCGGTGCTGAAGCAGTTGCTAACATTGGTAAAGCACCTGCGGTAGATCCAAATTCAACATTAGAGAAACTAAAGCAGTTAATGGCATTAATTGAACAGTATGCGGCTGTTAAAGCAAAGGTTGCGGCAGCTCGACAAGCCGCATCTAAGCCAGGTGAAAAACGCACAGCTGGAGAAATCAAAGCTAGCGCAGATCTTGGTAACTTTGCCGGCGAAAGCATTGAGTTTAAAGGCGCTATTGCTAAAAACTTAGTTGAGAGTTTTGGTTACAATTTTAACCAGCCTGCACCTGAAGGTTACTACTACGACACAAACGGCCAACTAGTTGAATACAGCATGGCACAGTTTGGCCAGGATGCAGGCGATTTCGGTCGTGGTGCTTGGAACGGTTTAACATTAGGTGCTGGTGATAACATCAATGCCGGTGTTAAAAGTGTTTTCAAAGGCACAAAGTACAAAGACGAGCTAGGAAAAGAAATTTCTGCTAGTCAGGCAGCTGAAAAGCGTAGTCCAGGTCTTTATACAGCCGGTAATGTTGCAGGGGCTATTGCTGCCCCTATTCCAGGTGGGGCCGCGGTTGGTGCAATGAAAGGTTTAGGTACTGTCGGAAGAATTGCCGCCCAAGGTGCTTTGAACTACGGTGCTACTAAAGGTGTTGAATATGTCAAAGACAAATCAGACTTAAAAACACTCGGCGGTGGCAAAGGTGATCCTAAGATCCAACAGTTACAAAAAGTAATTGGCGTTGTGCCAGACGGTGTAATGGGTCCAAAAACAAAACAAGCATTAATGGCTTGGCAAACACAAAATAAAATCCCTGCTACAGGTGTTGCCGATGCGGCTACTATGCAGGCAGCAGGTTTAGCAGAAAGCGGAGAAACTATGAACAAACCACAAAC
>JACCED010288560.1_pt1 | contig 69666 bp, 52 predicted proteins | sample 7455021 | NCBI WGS metagenome assembly JACCED01 (sample SAMN15323456, study PRJNA562643) | freshwater metagenome | isolation source: river surface water | place: USA:Blue River Watershed | collected 2017-08-19 | reverse complement strand
GGCCTATTACCGGCAATGGCTTTTTATAGATGGTCATGGTATCATAGAACACGCAGCCGTCGCCGTCCTTCACTTTAATTCTGATTACACTATCACGGGTGATATTTGGAATGGTCAGGTAATCTAAAGTATCGCCTGAAATATGAGATTCATTTTTCCATGCATTTGTGGCTGTATCAACCATGATTCTTGTCCAATAGTATGTAAAGTTTGGCTTACCATTCACCACTCTTGGTAATACTTTCATGGTAGATCCATGACACGCAAAGGTGTCTTTTGTTGCCATTACAACTGTTGGTGGATCAGGAATAATCACAGTATCTCTGTAAATTGTTGGACAGTTAAAGTTATTGTTCACTGTATGAACGATTACAAACTTACCACCTTTATAGAAGGTCAATGTATCTGTTTTCTTTGAGCTAAAATAAAACTCTTTTTTACCTGTAGAGTCTCTAAAGCTCCATTGATAGGTAGCGGTACCTTTAAAATTGGCTGCCAGCTGGGCATTGAAAGCAAATCTTCCGCATTTCAATTTTCCATTGGCTAAAGATGCTCCTTCATATCCCAGCAATTGTGTATTATCTACACCGGTATAAATACGTTTATCTTCAGCACGAGGATTCACTTTAACTTTAAAGCTTCGAATTGAAATTACTGGAGGTGTACAATGCTGATCTGAAGCTGTAACTGTAAATGAATAAGACACTTCTGATGCTTGTCCTCTCTTTGTTTGCCAACAAAATTCATATTCTTTTTCACGTTTAGTTTTGTCAACTACAATAAAGGTTGCACCAGGTATACCTCCGTTCCATTTACCAATTACAGTATCGGGAACAGTTTGGTATGGCGTAAAAGTTTCATCTGTAATTTTAATTTTCTTACAAATTTTATCTCCTTCACAGATGATCCAACTGTATGGACCATTGATCACAGGTGGTTTATTGTATCCACAGTCATCGAGTACCCACATTTGCATATCCCTTCGGGTTCGACCAACGACAATCCATGTACCGGAGGCACTATCTTGTCGCCACTCAGTTTGTTCAATTACTAGAATCGGCACTTCGTCACATTTTGTTGGGGTAACAATGATATCACCATTGGCTGTATCGAAATAAAAACCACGTGGAGGGTTTGTGCTTGGGTTTGGAGTACACTTGATTGTAGTTGGGGGAATACAAAAAGGTGTCATTGGATAGTTGTATGCAAAAGGAGAAGAGTAAGATACCGAGGTGTTTGGTACGTTCGACAATCCTTTTACCAATTTATATGAGATGGAATCATAATCAATAGTATCCAAAGCACCATTGTTGTAGTACCAAGGAATGTTACAACACAAGAATCCTACAGGCTCGTTTGTTAACTGAGGTGAACTGTTACATTTGTTAACAGTTTTCTTCAAGTTACAGATATTAATCATACATGTAGAATAAAAATCGTTGTTAGCGGCACCTGTTGTAATACCACCATTTCTACAGCACTGGTTAACATAAAATGTAACTTCACAACAAGAACTCTTATTTAAAAAAGAATTCAGTGGAGAAGCATTGAAATCAATCGTACATTCGAAGGTATGTTCCTCCACACCTTTACCCGTTCCATATGTATTTTTTGGGTTACAAGGACTACTCGCCGATGAACAACGAGTGGTTACGTCTCTGATGTTTGTTCTTGTAAACCCTGAAGGTGTAACTGTTCCGCAACCATTTCCACCATTTACACCTGCAAATGCTTTGAAATCAACAACACTCATGCTGACACCTCGACAATCACGATAAACTTTGGCAATGATTTTGTACTTTCCATTTCCCAAACACTTGTAACTCATGTCGGCTCCCATCATGTGGGAAGCGAGGGTGGTTTTCGAGGAAAAGATTGATAAAAATAAAATGACTAATGGTAAAAGTCTTTTCATATATGTAGTTTTAGTTTTTTATTGTTTGTTTTTGTTAGACACACTTAGTGAAAAATGTGTTGCCTCAAAAATATAAATTTTATCACTTGAATCCAATTAAATGATGAAAAAATTCATTGTAAACCATTTCTTTTTACAAATTTTCGAAACAAAAATGTTTACCATGATGGCAATTATTCAATTGGAACATTAAGAACATTGCTTTATTAAATTGAATATCAATAGATTAAATATAAAATCTAACTTAATCCATGAACAATCACACATTTTAAAGATTCAAAATGTACGAAATACAATTAAAGCAAAGTATTTTTGCAACATACATCAAATCCAAATTACATGAAATACAAATCCATTCCCAACTCACTATTCATTAAAAACAGACAAAAATTTGCTTCGAAAATGCAAACCGGTTCTATCGCCGTTTTTCACAGCAACGATGAAATGCCAAGAAATGGTGATGCTTATTTTGCATTCAAACAGCAGTCGGATTTATTTTATTTAACAGGAGTTGATCAGGAGGATACGATATTGGTTTTGTTCCCGGATTGTCCAAATCCATTGTATCGTGAGATGATATTTGTAAAAGAGACTTCGGAACAAATAGCCATTTGGGATGGGGCTCGATTAATGCCTAACGATGTTTATTTGGTTTCAGGGATACAGAGTGTTTTTTGGTATCATGAGTTTTGGAAAACCATACATGCGGCGTTTTTACTCGCTGACAACATTTATGTAAATTTAAACGAAAATGATCGATTTACCGACAAAGTTTCGTATGCAAATTTAAGATTTGCAAAAGAAATTATGTCAAAATATCCTGCACATCAGATTAAGCGAAGTGCACCAATTTTGGCCAACCTAAGAATGGTAAAAGAATCAGAGGAAATTGATTTACTTAAGGAAGCAATTTCTATTACAAAATTAGGATTTGAGAGACTTTTAAAATTTGTAAAACCAGGGATTTGGGAATATGAAATTGAAGCTGAACTCATCCATGAATTTATTCGAAACAAAAGTCGTGGATTTGCATTCGACCCCATCATCGGAAGTGGAAAAAGCGCTTGTGTTTTGCACTACATCGAAAATAACAAGCAATGTCAAGACGGAGATTTGTTACTTTTAGATTTTGGTGCAGAATATGCAAATTACAATGGCGATTTATCAAGGTGTATTCCTGTGAATGGTAAATTTTCTAAGCGCCAAGCTGAGGTTTATAATGCTGTTTTAAGTGTGCAAAAATATGCTAAGACCGTTCTTAAACCAGGAGTTACTCTTCCGAATTATCACGCTCAGGTTTGCGAATTTATGACCGAAAAACTATTGGAAATCAATTTGTTAACCACACAACAGATCAAAGACAATCCTAAAGCTTTCATGAAGTATTACATGCATGGAACCTCACATCACTTAGGCCTGGACGTTCATGACGTCATGCATCGGTTCGATGCCATTCCCGAGGGTGCAGTTTTAACGGTAGAACCAGGAATTTATATACAAGAAGAGGGATTAGGAATTCGCATTGAAAATGATGTTGTACTCACTTCAAATGGTTTGGTTGATTTGATGGATGGATATCCAACAGAGATTGATGAGATCGAATCAATAATGAACGGATAAATCAAATTTCCCAACCTTGATTGCCTTTCAAAGGCACGAATTTAAAATCGCCAAATTTTTCGAGGTTGAAATCTGTTTCCGACAAACGGGTCATTCTGTACATCACTTGATTTTCTTTATCTGAGCCTACGGGTATGACCAGCTTCCCTCCTATTTTCAATTGCAGTTTTAAACTATCGGGAATAATTGGTGCACCTGCGGTAACGATGATGGCATCAAAAGGCGCGTATTTTGGCAACCCCAAACTTCCATCACCATGAAAAAGCTTGATTTTGGGATTGATTTTAGACAGTATACCTGCAGCTTCTTCAAGCAAAGGCTTTATGTATTCAATACTATACAACTCAGCGCCCATTTCACTTAAAATTGCAGCTTGATACCCACTTCCTGTTCCCACTTCTAAAACTTTGCTATTTTTTTGAATTTCAATTAATTGACTTTGATACGCTACTGTAAATGGTTGTGAAATTGTTTGTCCATGATTGATCGGAAATGCAGCGTCTCTGTAGGCGTATTGTTCGAAATCTTTGGGGAAAAACCAATGTCTAGGTATTTTCCTTATTGCTTCAAGCACAAACTCATTGTATATGCCCTTTTCAGCCATTAAATCAGCTAGTTTTTTGCGTTTTCCCTGGTGTATGAGCGAGTCTGTAAATTCTTCGTTTGTAAACATGGTGTTAAAAATGCCTTGATGCCAAATTCAAGAAAAAATCAAAAATTTGTTGACGCTGCAAAAGTAACCATTTCGCAAATGAAAAAAACAATCATTCTTGGATCTCAAAAATCGGTAGAAGAATATTCCCTTCTGTTAAGAGATTTGAAAGATGTTGCCTTAAAGGGATACATCGATCCTGATGATTCTATGAACTACAACATGTTTGGAGATTTCATAAAAATCATTGAAATCATTCAATCTGGTGATATCTTTATCATTGGCAATCAGGTTTCAAATTTATCGTTCGATGTTATCTGTCAAATGATGAAATTTGGCAAACATATTTTTATCGATGGATATCGCAATTGGTCGTCACATGAAATCGAAATTTTGCAGAAACTCAGAAGAGAATCAGAAACAACTTTCCAATTTGGCAATACACTTTACAGTTTACCCCTTTTCACAACATCCCTTCAATATCTTAAAAAACCAAGATTCGTAAAATTAGAAAAACATTGCCAAGCGCCCAAAACTGGAGAATTCAACCAGTGGATTTTTCAACAACTTTCACAAGAGTTGGATTTAATTTTACGGATTGTTGACAGCAATGTGAGAAGCATTTCTGCAAGACCTATGTTTCTGTTTGGTGAACACACCGATTTGTTAAATATTCATGTGGAATTCGACAATGACGCAATTTGTCAAATTTCTCTCGGTAGAGCCATTGAAGAAAAAACCCATAAACTGAGAGTTTTTCAACATGAAAAATTATTTCATATTGACTTTCATGAAAACGAACTTACAGAATATCGACTTAGCACCAATACCGATCAATTGTCATTGGCAATTGAAAATCCGCATAGTCAAGCCGATAATCAGCAATTTATTTCTATCAAAAGAAACATCATGCCATATGATGTCAAAAAAATGGAGATCCGAAATTTCATAGAAAATATTGACAAAAAACTGACACCTCTGAATCACCTTGATCATATTGAAGGGGTAGCTCAAATTTGTGAAATTATTACCGAGAAGGTTAAGCGTAAATATCAAAGCGTTTAATTTTTGACTAAAAAACCTTACTTTTGTAGGTATGCGAAAGCATATTTTTTTTTACTCTATTCTGGTATTTTTTGTTTTCATTTTTGAAGGATGCGAAACTGAAAAATCTTTTGTACCTGCTTACATAAAAATCGACAGTGTAACTGTTGACGCAAAATCTATTGGAGGAAATAACATTCACCAAATTGCTGCCGTTCAACTATATCAAAATCAACAATTTTTGGGCACTTACCCTATCCCTTCGAAAATTCCTGTAGACGGAGATGGTCAAAATAAATACACATTTGCGCCATATGTAAAACTCAATGGCAATAGTTCACAGCTTGCTCCTTATCTAAGTTTGCAATACAAAGATACCAGCTTAATGGTGAAACGCGGTGAATACACCCATGTCATCCCTGTTTTTCAATACAGAGAATCTGCCAAAATATTATGGCAAGAAGATTTTGAAGATGCTTCATCTACCCTTATTCCTGTGGCTTTAGCAAAGGGCGATACCACCTTCATGGATACACGAGATTACGCGTTGAATCAACAATTCAAAGGAAAATCTAAAGTTTTTGTTGCTAAATTCAAAACCATTGATTCAATTAGAAAAATGGATTTAGCCAGCTTTTCCAATTTTAAAAATATTCCTGTGGATGGCACCGATGTGTATTTTGAATTCGATATTAAAACCGATTTACCTGTTCAAGTGTCCCTCAGAAGAACAAGTGCAAGTAAAGGCACTGAATTCATACCATATTTATTGGTAAATAAAACTGAAGGAACCTGGAAAAGATTTTACATTGATTTAGTGTACGAAACACAAGGACAGCCGAGTGGAACCGTTTTTGAGATATTTTTTAGCTTTGACAAATCGGCAAGCTTCAATGGCGATCACGAAATATTATTCGATAATCTACGTTTATCTCATTTAGGCAAATGATACGCAAGGGATTTCGAATATTTTGGCATGTTTTTTTTGACTGGATTGCCGCAAGTATAAGTTGGTTGGCATTATTTCTTTATCGAAAAAACTATGTTGAAGCGGTAAAACATGGTTATGTTATTCCGATTAACCAAGACATTAAACTGTATGCAGGTCTGATCATCATCCCGCTATTTTGGATTATTTTATATGCAATGTCGGGCTATTACCAACATATTCTCCGAAGATCAAGGTTAGTGGAGCTCGAAAACACTTTTGGGAACAGTGTTTTGGGTGTAATTATTCTGTTTTTTGTTCTCATATTGGATGACAGCGTATCCAACTATTACGACTATTACAGCTCATTAGCGGTATTGTTTAGTTTTCATTTTGGCAGTACTCTTTTTTTCAGATTGATTAATTCTACGTATACAATCACCAAAATTAGAAACAAACAATGGGGATACAATACTTTGATTATTGGCAGTGGAGAAACATCTATTCAATTGATTCGTGATTTACAAACGGCTAAAATATGGGAGGGGTTCAACATCAAAGGGCATGTTGAAATTTCACCACAAACTGTTGTAAATCCCTCTGAATTTCCGAATTTAGGCCCTTGGAAAAATTTACCTGATTTAATTAAAATCCATCAAATTGAAGATATTATTCTCTGTAATGAAACCAATGAATCTGAATTTGTACCTCAAATAATAGAATACATTCAAAATGAAAACATTCATTTAAAAATGCTACCGAACGATTATAATTTAGTCTTAGGTGTGGTTAAAATGAATAATATTTTGGGTACCATGTTGGCTGAGGTAGATTTTGAAGTAATGCCATATTGGCAAAAATTCATTAAGAGAAGCATGGATATTTTCTTTTCATTACTCGCTTTGGTTATACTTTTGCCATTGTTTGTGATCATTGCAATTGCCGTGAAATTAAATTCAAAGGGTCCAATTTTTTTCATGCAAGAGAGAATCGGATTAAGAGGGGTACCTTTCAAAATCATTAAGTTCCGATCCATGCGCGCTGATGCTGAAAAATTGGGCCCTCAACTTAGTTCAGATCAAGATGATCGAAGAACTTCAGTTGGTATTTTTCTAAGACAAACAAGATTAGATGAATTGCCTCAATTTTTGAATGTATTATTAGGACAAATGAGTTTGGTAGGCCCAAGACCTGAGCGCCAATTTTTCATTGATCAGATCATCGAAAAAGCTCCAATTTATAAACGTTTACATAGGGTTAAGCCTGGAATTACGAGTTGGGGACAAATCAAATACGGTTATGCGCAAGACGTTTATGAAATGATAGACCGCATGAAATATGATATTTTATACTTGGAAAACATGTCGCTTGGCCTAGACATTAAAATCATGTTCAATACTGTATTAATCATGATTCAAGGACGCGGAAAATAAACTATTATCCTTTATTTTTGTTATTTAGATTCATTCTATTTTTGTTAAAATAGCATTCATGCAAACACAAAAAGTATATAGCTCCCGAGATACAGCGAAGCGCAAGGTTCAAAATGCGCTGAAAATTTTATTTACATTTATCAAAATTGAGCGAAAAAGTATCAAGTATTTATATTTATACGCAGCCTTGGCTGGAATTATAAGTCTTGCTATACCTATTGGAATTCAAACAATTATCAATTACGTTTTAGCAGGTCGGTTATCTACCAGTTGGGTCATTTTAATCTTGGGAATAACCACGGCTGTTTTTCTTTTGGGAATCACACGGGTTGCTCAGCTCAGCATCATAGATTCACTTCAACGAAAGTTGTTTGTGCAATACGCATATAAATTCAGGGAGGCAATTCGTATTCAGTCTGAATATGGTACAGAGAAACTCATCAACAAAACGCAAAAGTTCATGGATATTGTAACATTGCAGAAGAGTTTATCCAAACTAATTACAGATTTTACTGGAAAATTACTTCAGGCAGTTGCTGGATTATTGTTGCTTGCTTTATATCACCCAATGTTCATTATTTTCAGCTTATTGGTTATTGTTGTGGTGTATTTATCGTTGAGATTTACCTGGTTAACGGGTTTCAAAACCGCAAGGGAGGAAAGCAATTACAAGTTTAAAACAGCCGAAAACCTAAGACAATTAGCTTGTAATTACAACGAAGAAAACTTATCTCAGCTGAATCTCAGCATTGAAAAATATGCCATTACGAGAAATCAACATTTTGTTATTTTGAACAAACAAGCCTGGTTAGGTGTTGTCATCAAAGTGATTCTCACCTTTTTCATGCTCATCATAGGAAGTTATCTTTTGGTTATCCAAGATATCAGTTTGGGTCAATTCTTGGCCTCAGAAATATTGATCATTACATTGTTAGATGCAATTGAAAAATTGATACTTACCGTTGAGTATCTTTATGATTGTGGAATTTCTATCGAAAAATTAAACGAAATCAATGAAACCGAATAGATCGAATCCCCTACTCAAAGATAGTCCTTGGGCTTCCAATAAATTTGGAAAAATCATTTTTATCCTTTGTCTCACGTTTTTGGTGGTTTTGTTTCTACCATGGACACAGAATATTCAAGCGAATGGATTCGTCACAACCTTAAACAACGAAGAGAGACCCCAAGAAATTCAATCAGCCATTGCGGGCCGGTTAAATAAATGGTTGGTAAAGGAAGGTGATTACATAGAATTAGGCGATACAATTGCGGTTTTAGGCGAAATTAAAAGTGAATATTTAAACCCCGATTTATTGAAACAAACTGAGATTCAGATCCAAGCAAAAGAAAATTCATTGCTCAGTTATAACTCAAAAATCAACGCCATAAATGAACAAATTAAACAATTGGAATTAAATAGGAATTTGTCGATTCAAAAGGCAAAGAACAAACTCGATCAAGAAAATTTAAAATTACAAGCCGAATTGGCCGATTTAGAAGCAGCCAGACTAAATTCGAAAATTGCAAAACAGCAACTAGAACGCGATAGTATTTTATTAACAAAAACAATCAAAAGTCCTTTGGATGTTGAGAACAAAAGAGTAAAATACCAGGAAACGGTTGCCAAATTATTTGTGTCAGAATCAAAGGTTCGTCAAGCAAAAGCAGCAATTGCAAATGCAAAAATAGAAATGCAAAACTTAAGTGCTGAGTATGGTGAAAAACTTTCAAAGGGAGAAAGTGAGCGCTATTCTGCAATATCGGCACAGATGGAAGCTGAAGCGGAAGTTTCAAAAATGAGAAACAACATGGCCAATTACACTATCAGAAATGGTTTTTACGTCATTACCGCTCCAAAATCAGGATATATAACCAGAACAAAAGTTAATGGCGTTGGAGAAACAATCAAAGAAGGTGAAACGATTTGTCAAATCCTGCCCAAATCATACGAGTCTGTGGTTGAATTATTTGTTGATCCCGTTGATATGCCATTGGTACACGATGGTGTGCATGTTCAATTTACTTTCGACGGTTGGCCTACAATGGTTTTCTCAGGTTGGCCAAATTTAACTTATGGTACATTTCCAGGTGAAGTTTATGGTGTGAATTCCTCTCCGAATGAAAATGGCAAATATCGTGTTTTGGTGAGACAAAGAATCGACCTAAAAAAATGGCCTAAGGAATTAAAAATTGGAGTTGGTGCTAGAGGTTATTTGTTGTTGAAAAAGGTACCAATTTGGTATGAACTTTGGCGAATCGTGAGCGGATTTTCTCCTGATTATTATTTGCCTCAAAATGATAAACAAGCAAAAAAATAATGAAAAAAAGTACCCTTTCGGTCATCTTTTTATTTGCCTCTGCAGTCAATGCACAAATTAACTCAAATGATTCTGTGGGCATCCTTTCTATCAAAGATTTGTTCTATCAAATCGAAAGATACCATCCATTATTTCAAATTGCCAACATACAAGAATTGTACGGAAATGTAAATCGAACAAAAGCTCTGTCAAAATTTGAACCAAATTTAAATTACGATTCAAAAGAAAAAACCTTCGATGGAAAATCGTACTATAATCAATCTTATTTTGAAATTGAATCAAATACCCCCACTCCTATTTCTTTTTCTGCTGGGCTAGAGAATAACAGCGGTGCTTTTTTAAACAATGAATCTTACACACCAAGCTCCGGACTCGGATATATTGGAGTTCAGGTTCCATTGCTCAAAAATTTAATTACAGATCAGAGAAGAACCCTTCTCAAGCAATCTAAAATCTTCATAGATCAATCTGCATTTCAAAAAAAATCGATGGTTCAAAGTTTGTATCTCGATATTTGGAAAGGCTACATTCATTGGTATATCAATTACAAACAAACGGAATCACTCCAGAAAGCTCTGGAGCTCTCAAATCAAAGGTTAGATGCCATAAAAAAGGTTTTTATTTCGGGGGGATGCAGTGGCTTCGATACGCTCGAAATTTCAGTTCAACAGCAACAGTTTAAGGCACGTTTGATCGATAATGAAATACTCACATTAAAATCAAAAATTTTACTCAATGCTCACTTATGGACAGTATCTGAAAAGAAGGAAATTGTACCATTATCGTTCAGACCTGAGATAAAACCCAACAATTCATTTTTTGAATACTTAGATCCGTTGATTCAAGGAATAAACATTTCAAATTCATTATTGAGTCAACCCGAATTAATGATCTCTCAGAAAAAGCTTGACAATATTGGGCTAGATTTAAAGCTAAAACGAAACTATTTGTTGCCAAAATTAGATTTAAAATATCAGTATTTAAATACAGGTTTTCAAACTTTCCCCACGCCTAACAACAATTCAAGGTTTGGAATATCATTTGCATCACCACTTTTCTTTATTGGTCCTAGGGCCGATTACAAAGAAACACAGTATAAGTTTCTGGAAGCTCAAATGTCCCTCAAATTCAAACAAAGAGAAATTGAACAAAAGTTAATGGCATTGACCAAGCAGGTTGAAACCTACAAGCAAATTTATGAGATGCTCAAACAAGTGGAAGCTGGCTATTTTCAGCTATATCAAATGGAAATTCAAAAGTTCAGTAGTGGTGAAGGAACAATTTTTTTACTAAATTCGAGAGAGGCAAGATATTGGGAAGCCAACATGAAAACAATTGAGCATTATGGCAAATTGTTGAATGCAATGGTAGAATTATTGGCAGTGAACGGAAACATACATCAATTTAATGATGTGGTAAATTAAATCGTTGTTATTATGTGGAAAATTCCACATTAAGTTTATTTCTGCGCCAGTTATTTATTAGTAAATTTACCAAATAATCATATTCTTTACAGTAAATGGACGAGAACAATAAAGGAAATTACGGTGCCAATAATATTCAGGTATTAGAAGGTTTAGAAGCCGTAAGAAAAAGACCCGCAATGTATATTGGAGATGTTGGACCAAAAGGTCTACATCACTTGGTTTATGAGGTGGTAGATAATAGTATCGACGAGGCTTTGGCCGGACATTGCGATACCATTCATGTTGCAATTTTAGAAGGTGAAGGTATTCGCGTTCTCGATAATGGACGTGGTATTCCAACCGATATTCATGAAAAAGAGCAAAAAAGTGCACTTGAGGTTGTAATGACGGTACTTCATGCCGGTGGTAAATTCGATAAAGACACTTACAAAGTTTCTGGTGGTTTACACGGTGTGGGTGTGAGTTGTGTGAACGCACTTTCTTCACAAGTAAAAGTTAGGGTTCACAGAGATGGAATCATTCACCAACAAGAATACGAAATTGGGAAACCTCTTTACGACGTAAAAGTTGTTGGTGAAACCAATATCAGAGGTACCGAAGTTTCTTTCTTCCCAGATAGAAGCATTTTCAAAGAAACCCATGTCTACAATTTCGATACCCTTCAAAATCGTTTGAGAGAATTGTCTTTCCTAAACAAAGGCATCAAACTTACCCTTACCGATGAGAGAGAAAAATTAGAAGATGGCACCTTCAGAACAGAAACTTATTATTCTGAGGGAGGTTTACGTGAGTTTGTGAAATATATCGACGGAACCAGAGAAACTCTTATTCCTGAGCCAATTTACGGTGAAAGCGATAAATACGGAGTGCCTGTAGAGATTGCCTTCCAATACAATACCGGTTATTCTGAGAATTTGCATTCTTATGTAAACAATATCAATACCATTGAAGGTGGAACTCACGTGGGAGGTTTCAGACGTGCACTTACCCGTACCTTGAAAAACTATGCCGACAAACAAAAATTACTTGAAAAAGTAAAAATTGAAATCGCCGGTGACGATTTTCGTGAAGGTATTACTTGCGTTATATCAGTAAAAGTTCAAGAACCTCAATTTGAAGGTCAAACAAAAACCAAATTGGGCAATAACGACGTTGGAGGTGCTGTTGAATCAACTGTGAATGCGTTACTTGAAGCTTACTTGGAAGAAAATCCTAAAGAGGCGAAAATCATCGTCGACAAAGTTATCTTGGCTGCACAAGCCAGAGCTGCTGCCCGTAAAGCCCGTGATATGGTGCAAAGAAAAGGTGCAATGTCGGGAATGGGACTACCAGGGAAACTTTCAGATTGCTCTAAAACTGACCCTAAAATTTGTGAAATCTTTTTGGTTGAGGGAGACTCAGCAGGAGGAACTGCAAAACAAGGTCGCGATAGAGAATTCCAAGCAATCCTACCTCTTAGAGGTAAAATCTTGAATGTAGAAAAAGCACTTGAACATAAAATTTACGACAATGAAGAAATTCGGAACATGTTTACTGCTCTTGGTGTTCATATTGGAACCAACGAAGAAGGAAATAAGGAATTGATTCTTGACAACCTTCGTTATCATAAAGTGGTGATCATGACCGATGCCGACGTTGATGGTTCTCATATCAGAACCCTTATCCTCACCTTGTTCTTCCGTTACATGAAAAAACTGGTTGAAAATGGATACCTATACATCGCTACTCCTCCACTTTACTTGGTGAAAAAAGGAAGAGAACAACGATATTGTTGGACAGAAGAACAACGAATGGCAGCAATTAGCGAAATTGCGGGTGGCAAAGAAGATTCTGTTAACGTTCAACGTTACAAAGGTTTGGGTGAAATGAACGCAGAGCAGCTTTGGGAAACAACCATGGACCCAGCGCGCAGAACTTTCAAACGAGTTACTTTAGATAGTGCGGCTGAGGCTGATAGAGTATTTAGCATGCTCATGGGCGATGAAGTTCCACCAAGACGTGAATTCATTGAAGCAAACGCGAAATACGCAAAAATTGACGCATAAAAGATTTGCAATTCATACGAAAAAGGCTGCTTACGCAGCCTTTTTTTATACCATTCAGTAATGTCTTTATTTATTTGAATTTGATCGCCTTTATAGGCTCTATTCTCCGAATATAACGAGCTGGTATATACAAAGATAAGTATATAAAAACAAACGCAAACAAATTCACAAATAGTATTTCTGTGAAGTTGATTTTCATTGCTACGTATCGTATAAAATACACTTCTTGATTCAATGTTAGAAATTGATATTTATTTTGTAAAATACAAATTGTTAACGCGATCAAGTTTCCCAATAGCAATCCAAAAAAAGCAATGATACTGGATTGATAAATAAATATTTTTTGAATTTTAACATTCCTCGCTCCCATTGTCATGAGCAACCCAATAAATGAAGTTTTTTCAGTGATCAATATTAACAAAGTTGTGCAAGTTGAAGTAATGGCTACAATGGCAATTAAAACCAATAATATCACAACATTTAAATCTAAAATCGACAGCCAATCAAAAATTTGTCGGTTATATTCCTCGGCAGTATTTAATCTAAGCTGTTTAAAATCTATATTTTGAGAAATCGCCTTCTTTGTGTTTTGCAAATCTTCTGGATTCTCAACCCAAATTTCTACTTGTGTTAATCCCAAGCTTGGAGGCATCATCACTTTTATGACTTCTTGGTTTAACAGCACCATATTGGCATCAACTTTTTCAATGCCGGTTTCAAACAGGTGTGTTACTTTTAATTTTCTCGCTCTCGGACGAGCATTTCCTGTTGAATCTTGAATAAAAAAAACGAGTTTCAATTCATCCCCAATATTCACTTTCAATTTTTGCGACAATATTCGAGAAATACCAATCCAATATTGATTTTCCGGTTGAACTGATTTGATCAAAAAATCTCCCAAGTAAGGTTTAATTTGAGAAATTTGTATGCCTTTTGCCACAATTCCCTCAATCTCCTCTTCTGACTTAATGATACTCGCTTTACTGGTAGAAATTAAAATTCGTTTGATATTTTTGAGGGACAATAACTTTTGAATTTCTGGTTTCAAAGAATCAGAAAATGGTTGTGGGTCGCCATTCTCAACATTTGTTGGAGCGTCCAACACAAAATCGCCGTGAATCATTGAAATTTTCGACTTAATTTCATCTCTAAAGCCCCGAACCGTGGCAAATGCCAATATCATGACCGTTACACTCAAAGAAACTGATAAAATTGCCAAAAAAAAGACATTTTTTGACTTAGATTTTTGTTCCTTTGTAATGAATCTTTTCGCTATGAAAAAAGGCCAATTAAACATGCTGCTCAAAATTAAGTCGGAAACACCGAGTTTACGAATATTCACACTAATTTTTGTATTATTTATTTTCAAAATTGCAACAGCCCAAATCAAAACTGGAGCAGAGCAAACAGAACTTTACATTTCTAAATTGAAAAACAAAAAGGTAGCGATTGTAGCGAATCCTACTTCTGTAATTGGAAAAACACATTTGGTAGATAGCCTTTTTTCCCTCAAAATAAAAATTAAGAAAATTTTTGCTCCAGAACATGGTTTTCGCGGGGAAGCTGCCAATGGCGACAAAATTTCGAATTCAATTGATCCTAAAACTCAAATTCCAATTGTTTCGCTGTATGGTAAAAACATCAAGCCTTCAAAAAAAGATTTGTCGGGAATTGATATCGTAATTTTTGACATTCAAGATGTTGGCGTACGATTTTATACTTATTTGACTACACTTCACTATGTGATGGAAGCGTGTGCGGAATACAAAAAAACGCTCATTATCTTAGATAGACCAAATCCAAATGGTTATTTTATTGATGGACCAATTTTGGATGAAAAGTTTAAAAGTATGGTTGGAATGCATCCCATTCCTCTAGTTCATGGTATGACACTTGGCGAATTAGGAAAGATGATACTTGGTGAAAAATGGATATCGAATTGTCAAAAGCTTCATTTAGAGGTGGTTCCTGTTAAAAACTACACACATAACTTGGCATATGCCCCTCCGGTTCCCCCTTCACCAAATTTACCTAATTACACATCCATTTTACTATATCCAACGCTTGGACTGCTTGAGGGCACAGAAATGAGTATGGGAAGAGGCACAAACAAACCTTTTGAGTGTTTTGGGGCTCCTTGGTTAATCAAAGGAAATTATCAATTTACCCCTGTAAATATACCAGGAAAAGCTGTTAATCCACCATTTTTAAACCAAGAATGCCATGGATTTCTACTCACTGATTTTACAAACGATTACTTAATTTCTTATAAACAACTATACATCGAGTGGATTGTTATGCTCTATAAAGAATGTCCAAACAAATCAAAATTCTTCAATAATTTCCTACCCAAACTCATTGGAAATGATGAGTTTAAGCAACAAATAGAATCCGGAACTTCCGCTTCTGAAATACGGAAATCTTGGCAAACTGGCATTCAAAAATTCAAGGTTCAAAGATTGCCATATTTATTGTATCCTTTTGATCCAGAAATTGGATTAATAGAAAAATAATGCTTCAATTTGTTGTAATTTTGAAATATGAAACACATTTTATATTCATTGATTTTAGGAGGGACATTTCTTTTGTCGTGCGCTGATGGTGGCAATCACATTGGAAAACAAGTTGATACCCAAAAGGCAATATCGGTAAAAGAAGGATTAAATCAATTCAATACGAGCAAAAAGCAAGATGAGCTTGTTGTATATGGTAAAGTTGCTGATGTTTGCGAGGCAGAAGGTTGTTGGTTTGCTTATGAGGTTGGTGATTCTTCTATCACTGTTGATTTCAATAACGAATTCACGGTACCTAAAAATATTAAAAGAAAAGATATGTACGCAGTTGGACATTTCTATCTCGATAGTTCAATGGCGGAAGACAAGGACACTGTAAAACAGCCTAAATTGGTTATAACCACAAAATTCAGAGCACACGGTGTAAAATTTAAATAAAATCCATTAAAAGAGAATATATTTACCCATTCGAAGAATGGAGAGATGGAGCATTAAACAACAAAAAAGGCACAGTTAGGTGCCTTTTTTGTTGTTTAATGTATGATTTATTGAATATCAAAAGTGTTCATAAAAGCGGTTGTAAAGTTACCCGCTCTGAAATCTGCATTTTTCATCAATTGTTGGTGTAAAGGCAGCGTAGTGTGTATTCCTTCGATTACAAACTCACTCAAAGCACGCTCCATTTTAACGATAGCTTCTTCTCTTGTTTGGGCTGAGACAATTAATTTTGCAATCATCGAATCGTAATAAGGAGGAATGGTATAGCCTGCATAAATATGCGAATCTACACGTACTCCATGCCCACCCGGTTTATGTAAAACTTGAATTTTTCCCGGACTCGGTCTAAAGTTGTTATGAATATCTTCTGCGTTTATTCTGCACTCAATTGCGGCTTTTGTAGGAATATAATCTTTACCCGAAATAGGCACGCCTGCTGCAATCAGAATTTGTTCTTTCACTAAGTCGTAATTAATTACTTCCTCAGTTACTGGATGTTCAACTTGAATACGGGTGTTCATTTCCATGAAATAAAAATTTCTATGTTTATCTACCAGGAATTCAACAGTGCCCACTCCTTCATAATTGATAATTTGAGCGGCTGCTTTAGCGGCCGTACCCATTTTTTCTCTCAATTCAGGTGTCATAAATGGAGACGGGGTCTCTTCTAACAACTTTTGATGACGACGTTGAATCGAGCAATCTCTTTCAGAAAGGTGACAAACTTTTCCATATTGATCACCAGCAATCTGAATTTCAATGTGACGAGGATCTTCGATGTATTTTTCCATATACAAACCATCGTTACCAAATGCAGCACCTGCTTCTTGTTTCGCACTATTCCAGGCTGATTCAATTTCATCATCCTTCCAAACAATTCTCATTCCACGACCACCACCACCAGCGGTTGCCTTCATAATTACAGGGTATCCAATTTCGTTTGCTAAAGTAATGGCTTGTTCAAAACTCTCCAGTAGACCATCTGAACCAGGAATACAAGGTACACCAGCTTTTTTCATGGTTTCTTTTGCATTTGACTTGTCGCCCATTTGATCTATTTGTTCAGGAGTAGCACCAATGAACTTAATACCGTGATCTCTACAGATAGCGCTGAAGCGACTATTTTCAGACAAAAAGCCATATCCTGGATGAATGGCATCTGCATTCGTAACTTCTGCAGCTGCAAGAATCCTTGGAATGTTAAGGTAACTATCTTTACTCTGTGGAGGTCCAATACAAACAGCCTCATCCGCAAAACGCACATGAAGACTTTCTTTATCGGCCGTAGAATAAACAGCAACAGTTTTTATCCCCATTTCTTTGCATGTGCGTATGATGCGCAATGCAATTTCACCGCGATTAGCGATTAATATCTTTTTAAACATAAAAATCTGGTTTAAGCCGGCTCAACCAAGAAAAGTGGTTGGTCGTATTCAACTGGCGAAGCATTGTCAACCAATACTTTTACAATTTTACCACTGATTTCGCTTTCAATTTCATTGAAAAGTTTCATTGCTTCAATGATGCACACAACTTTACCAGGCTTAACTTCATCGCCTACATTTACAAATGATGGTGATTCAGGATTCGATGAACGATAGAAAGTTCCAACCATTGGTGATTTAATGGTTATCAAATTATCTGCTTGTTTTGGTGCCGCTGCTGGAGCCGCAGGCGAAGCCGAAACTGGGGCTGCTGCAGTTGCTGCTGGAGCTGCAATAACTTGTTGAGCTACTGGTGCTGCTACGGTTGCAGTAACAACTTGTGCAGGGTTTTTACGAATCAACAATTTAAAGTCTTTTTGACTGATTTCAACTTCATCAACCGCATTGGTAGAAACGAATTTGATTAACGCTTGAATTTCTCTTAAGTCCATATATAGTTTATATTGGGTAGGCAAAGAAAATGAAAAAATGGCAGAAATTGCCAAAAAATGATGAAAATCGACCAAAATTGATAAAAAAAAGGTGATTTTTAATTGAAAATCACCTTTTTTTCTGAAAAATCAGATTTTATTAATTTCTATAATGGAATGTTTCCATGTTTCTTTCTTGGTAAATTTGATACTTTATTTTCAAGCATTTCAAAAGCATGAATCAATTTAACTCGAGTTTCTTCAGGGAAAATGACTTCATCTATAAATCCCCTTTCTGCTGCTCTATATGGATTGGCAAATAAAGTTGAATATTCAGTTTCTTTCTCTTTCAAAGCTTGCACTTTATCATCGGCACTATCTATATCCTTCTTAAAAATAATTTCAGCCGCACCTTTTGCTCCCATTACAGCAATTTCAGCAGAAGGCCAAGCAAAGTTCATATCTGCACCAATATGTTTAGAGTTCATTACGTCATATGCTCCACCATAAGCTTTTCTGGTAATAACCGTGATTCTAGGTACGGTTGCCTCACTGAATGCATATAATAATTTGGCACCATTTGTAATGATTGCATTCCATTCTTGGTCTGTACCAGGCAAAAATCCCGGAACATCTTCAAAAACAAGAAGTGGGATATTGAAAGCGTCACAAAAGCGCACAAAACGTGCAGACTTCTGACTACTGGCTACATCTAAAACACCAGCTAAATAAGCTGGTTGATTTGCAACGATACCAATGCTTCTGCCAGCCAATCTCGCAAAACCAACAACAATGTTCTCAGCAAAATTGGTATGTACCTCATAAAATGTAGCTTCATCTACCACATTTTCAATTACATCTTTGATGTTATATGGTTGATTCGGGTTTTCTGGTATGATGTTCTTGAGTGATTCCCTCATTTCATTTGCAGATTGATATTCGTTTTTTGCCGGTTTTTCTTCACAATTTTGAGGGATATAACTCAATAATTTGCGGATGTTCTGAATACACATGACCTCATTTGCCACAGTAAAGTGGGCCACCCCGCTTTTTGATCCATGAACAGATGCCCCTCCAAGTTCTTCTGAAGTAACATCTTCATTGGTTACTGTTTTAACCACATTGGGTCCGGTTACAAACATATAACTTGTGTTTTCAACCATATAAATAAAGTCCGTTAATGCAGGAGAATAAACCGCTCCACCTGCGCATGGGCCCATGATTGCCGAAATTTGAGGAATTACACCGCTGCTCCGAACATTCTTGTAAAAAATATCTGCATAGCCTCCTAATGATACCACACCTTCTTGAATTCTCGCTCCGCCAGAATCATTTAATCCAATTAATGGTGCACCATTTTGCAAGGCTAAATCCATGACTTTACATATTTTTTCAGCATGTGTTTCTGATAATGAACCTCCAAAAACAGTGAAATCCTGACTAAATACATATGTTAACCTACCATTAACTTTACCGTATCCCGTAACTACTCCATCACCGAGTAGCCTTTGTTTGTCCATGCCAAAATCAGAACTTCTGTGCGTTACAAATGCACCAATTTCACAAAAAGTATTCTCATCCAACAATAAAGCGATTCTCTCTCTTGCTGTAAGCTTGCCTTTTTTGTGTTGTGAATCAATTCTGGCTTGTCCACCACCAAGTAAAGATTCCGCTCTCTTTTGATTTAATAATTCTCTTGAGTCTGACATTGTTGCAAATTTAATAAAACAATAAAAAAAATAGCTCCATTCACGGAGCTATTTTCAAATATTCTTTCTTTTTGGATATTAATTGCTTGTTGGTGGTGCATCTTGCAATGAATTCAAATCAAATAACAATGTAAATCTCATTTGATTTTGCAATGGATGCCTATTTGCCAATGGAATCAAATATGCAGCATCAACTGTTAATGATTGAAACTTTAATCCAATGCCTGTGGTGATGTACTGTCTACCACCTTTAGTTGCAGATTCATAAAACAAGCCGCCTCTCAAAGAAAAAGCATTGTCGTAAATGTATTCAACACCAACGTTTGTAATCCATTCTTTTAATTCTTCTTCAAACCCACCAGGTGCATCATTAAATGATTGAAACATTCCTTGTATGGTACCTACATTTGGATCAGTTCCAATATATTGGCGAATTCCACCAATGATACTGTCGCCTGAGTTATCCCATTTTTGCAAATAATAGGGTCTTGTTGGTACCAATAATTTGTTAAAATCTACATATACATTAAACTTATTGTACTGATCTAACTCAGTGTTATACCCAATACCTAACTTTAAATTTGTTGGAATAAAATCAAGTTTTTCCTTTGACGAATAGGTCATTTTCGATCCTATATTTTGGATATTTAATCCTAAATTGAATTTGCGTTTCTTTCCACCAATTTTGAAATCTGTTTTGTATAACAAACTAATATCACCAGCAATTGAAGTGGCAGGATTATAATCGATACCATTTCTGATTCCGCTACCCACAATGTTCGAGTAAATGTATCTTAGGTTCACTCCCATTGAAAGTTGTTTTGAAAATCCTAATGCATATCCACCATCAATTGCAAATTCATTCGGATTAAAACTACCCTGAGGCTGTCCATCATAATCCGTAAATTGTATGTTTCCTAATGAAAAGTATCGGAATGAACCGCTGATAACTCCCCTTTTGCCCACTTTTGAATATCCAGATAGGTAAGAAAATCCAACATCATCTACCAATTGACGTAACCATGGAGCGTATGATAAAGCAAACCCTGAAGATTTCTCAGCATGCAATAAATTAGCATTATTCCAAGAACCACTGTTTGCATCTGGATTAAATAAGGCCACTCCTACATCACCCATACCCGCTGAGCGACTATCTGGCGTTATTGTTAAAAATGGAACCATTGTGGTTACCGTGTTCAACTGACCAGCAAGTTGCTTCGAAGATATTTGAGCTTCAGAATATAAACTTATTGAAGTGATGATAGAAAATAAAATATGCCTTTTCATATGATTGAAGGCAAAAATAGGACTTGAAATCAGAGAATTATAATTTTTTTTCAAAGTGTATATCATTTTTTTATTTTTTTTTTGCATTTATCGCAACTTGATAAATTTTCCGCTCACAATTTTTGATAAACCATCAGTGGTTGTAACTTGGATTTTATAGAAATAAATTTGACTATTTGTTTGATTCCCACTATTCGAAGAACCATCCCATACCAAAGCATTGAAAACAGAAGTTGCTGCATATTCTGTATTCGAACCCGACGCAATTTCAGATCCCATCGAATTATAAATTTTCCATTGAATTTGTAAATCCTCGCCCGCCAAATTTTGATTGATCCAAAATGAAATGTTTTGACCATCTGATGGATTGGGCTTCACTCCATGCTCCATGATTTCAAATGTTCGGCCTGGTACAACTTCAAATTCAACGTACCCATTGCCCGAATTATTGTATATATCCCAAGCATTACATCTAATCATGTGTTTCCCCGGACTTAAATCACTAAGCTCAAATTCAATTGTACCCCTTTGATATGAATTGTTATCGTATTTAAAAAATTGATTGACAACAAACGACTGTTCTTTTTCAGTTTCAGGGTCAATGATAATTTCTAAATCCCTACCAATGCCGGATCCTGTTGCATTGATACCACTTTTGTCAAATACCCTTCCCACAAATTTGGTGTTTTTGTATACCTTGCCACCATTTTTAAATGTTGTATCATTCATGAATGCAGCAACATGCGGTCCAACCGAATCAATTTCAATAATTTTTTTGCTACCTCCTATCATGAATTTCCAAGAACCACTTGCATCTGTTTCTCCGTTTTGCGCATAAAAAACGGCCCTACCCTCACCAAAATTATAGGCGATGTCTTTTGGAACAGTAAAATACAACGAAAATTCTCCATTTTTCACACTGACACTACCTTTATATATGATGCCATTTTCGGCTAAAAACGACATTTCGCCGCCTGCTTTGTCGTTGTTAAGCGTAAATTTGGTGGATGGCTTATCGTAAATTTCAGCTTCTAAGGTGCCATTGAAATTTGACATCTTCCCTTTTAACCTCTCGTTCACATGTCCCTTCAAATGAATCACAGAAAATGCACCAACCGTGTCATTGAATGTATTGACCGATTCGCCATTGATCGAATCAATTTGAATCAAATGCCGAGGAAAAGCAAGGCGCATTGATGGATCTCCTAATAAAGCAAATTTTGTATCTTCACTTTCATACTGAGTTTTCGGTCGATTTTTCAACTTGGTATACATTTCTCCCAAAGTTGGCATTTCCTCATCGGGTTTTGGAAATCCAAATTTGGTCCAAAAAGCATTGTTGATGTCTGAATTTCCTGAAACAAAAACCAATCGAGTGGTTGTCATTAAGGCAATTGCACCTCCATTGGGATTTAACAATGTGAGTTCACCGGCACTCTGAAAATTTGGGTCATCGAAACGAGAAAATTCGCAAGTTGCAGTGAACAAAATTGGCATATTCTGTATATTCTTCCAAGAATTGATCATAGGAATATCGAGAAATTGCTCTTGAGCCCATCCTTTTTCACCGCCATGACCTTGGTAATTCATCATAAGTGTTCCATCCGACATTGCAGAATTAATAGATGAACTAACCCCAGGATATTTTTGATTATTCCCATTTGTAACTTGGCTGTAAGCATCGGCATATACCTTGTTGATTCGAAGATTAGGATACGCATTTAAAATGCTTCGAGCATAATTTTCTGATTGATTTGTAAAAATGGTCTCCCAAGAATGGTCTTTATCTACGTCATCGGTTACAAATGTGATTTTATTTCTCCATGAACCTAGCGATTTTGGATTTTCATAGGCCTTGATTTTGTTTACAACAGCTTTAGCTTCTGCAATTGTGCGACAGGGAATTCTGCCAATAGACAGAGCCATTTTATTGGAATTGGTTGTTTCCGGGTCGCCCTTCCCTTTTTCGAAATACCCAATTACATCGTCTAAGCAAAAAACTTGCGTTTTGAAATATCCTGAAGAATGATAAATAGGCACAAAATTAGTGTTGTTGGCAATCCTATTTTGCATATCAAATGATGCAGCGCCCATGATTAACACATATTTCAAGGGCTTAGATGGGAATTTAGCTTGTAACGCCCTCAAATACCATCTAAACGCCATTAAATCTTGTTGTCCTCCTGAAAATTCATTGTAGACTTGTTGAGGCTCTACCACCTTCACTCTTATATAATTAGCATTTGTTCGGGATGTATCTTGTCGGAATGCCGCAAGTTCTTTCGCCGCATCAACAAAATCAGGGTGTGAAATAATGACCATATCAGCCTGCTCACTTAACAAATTTTGGTTGGTTATATTTCTCACAAACAACGGACTCGTTAATTCTGAAACATTGAAACTCTGAACCTTTTTTACCATCATTGTATCGGCTAAACCTATAAAGGTTTTCGAGTTCACTTCAAATGTTTTTAAATTTTGAGGGACATAAGCGTCACTGACATCCCAAAATCGAAAATTAGAATTGATGGCTCCAACAGACACTATTTTATTGGTATCATGACTCCAAAGTGCTTGATTGACAATGACAGATTGGTTTTGAATAATTTCAATAGGTTCTTGATAAACAATTCTGTAAAAATTGAGATACGCACCAGATTTTGAATTGTTTCGATTTAATTTCAAAGTCAAGCGAATTTCATTGCTTGCGATTTTTGGTACAGAAATGTCAATTGAAAGATCGTAAACGGCCTCATTATCTGGGTTGTTCTGACGCAAATACAACATTCTTCTGCTTCCATTAACGTCAACAAATATGCTTCCTGTATCGTCGTACATAGAGATTCCGAGCGATAATCGCATCGTAACACTGTCTGCTTTTTCGGAAATTCTCTCAATGAAAGTTCTTTCCAACGTTTCATTCCCTAGTTTTTCACCTACCCAATAGTTTCCCATGGTTGTAGGATTGATGATATCTGAATCGTGAAAAATCACTTTTTGGGTAACATCGATTAACTCGCCTACAAACGGAAATTCTTGATTCTTTGTTGTCAATCTCTTGCCATCAATTGCATTGTAGCCAAAAACACCGTACGACTTAGAACTGTAAAAATTATTGAAATGCTGTATTTGAGAATTCACCACTTGATAATCTTTCACAGTTTGCTTGTAAATGAGTATGTAGTCAGATTGATCAAATTTACCGTCGTCCTCTCCCGCTACAAAGATTGGAATTTCAATGGCACTATTTTGAATTTCACCATTTACCAAAGAAGTTTGAGGACCTTGAACTGCATAGAAATGTAATTTTTTTGGATTGAAGTCTCCAACTTCAAATCCATAACTTTTAAGGTCGTTGTATGTAATTTTATAGACTCCGGTTTGTTTGAATTCGAGTTGAATCCATTTGCCACTCTCTAATATACCGGTTTGAGCGTGTACCAAATTCAATGCTGTTAAGCAGCTCAAAACAATGACTAATAAAGCTTTATACATCGTAACTGGGTTAAAATGCACTCTTTTCCTAAACATAATCGATAATAAAACGTAAAAATCGTGGTTAAATTTCAAAAAAACTTCATTTGTGAACAATAAATGACAATTTTTCTTGTTTTTAAAGCAGATGTCTCAAAACAAAATCTTGTAATTTTTGATTTTTTTTTTGTTTCATTCAATTTATACTTTACTTTTGTTTAAAACTACATGAAAATGAAAAGAGCATTACGCACTATTTTATTCGGTTTTATATTTGGAGGGACCACTAACTTGTTTGCTCAAGATCCTGAGCTTACCCAGTTTTATGCCGCTCCAGTCTATACCAACCCTGCATTAGCAGGCTCTGCTGTTTGTCAGTCTGGAGCTGCAGGAAGACTTGCAATTAATTATCGTAACCAATGGCCGAACTTGCCAGGAACATTTCGTTCTTATTGTGTTTCATGGGATCAGCATATCCCAGCAGTAGGTGGAGGCGTTGGTGCAATGGTCTTCAATGATGTTGCAGGTTCGGGTCTGTTAACTTCAACTACAGCTTCGGGTGTATACAGTTACTTATTACCTTTGGGTAGAGGAGGCGGACGTGTATTTATGCGTTTTGGATTACAAGGTTCTTACACATTCAAAAGTTTGGACTTCTCACGCTTGAAATTTGGTGACCAAATATTACCTACACAAGGATTTAAAAACCCAACTGGAGAACAAACACCTCAGCAAAGCATCAATTATCCTAACTTCAACGCAGGTTGGATTATGTATAATAGTAAATTTTATATGGGATTTGCTGCACATAACATCAACGAACCTAACTGGAGTTTTTACAACAATCCTGATGAAGTATTGCCAAGAAGATACACAGTACATGCAGGTGGAGTCATCAAATTATCTAAAAGCAGATACGAAGAAAATACATTTTCGCCGAATGCATTATTCATGATGCAGAGAAATTTCACTCAGTTGAACTTAGGATTCTACGCAAACAAAGGTCCTTTGGTTACTGGTTTGTGGTTCCGTCAAACTTTTGGCAATTTCAAAAACTCAGATGCAATTATTATGTTGGTTGGATTTAGAAAAGATAGATTCAAATTTGGTTACAGTTATGATTTCACAGTAAGCGATGGCCGCTCTGCTATCCCTGCGAGTCATGAAGTAAGCGCCACAATTGACTGGTGCGTACCTCCAGGAGGTAAACCATTTAAACCTATTAAATGTCCAGAGTTCTAAACACCTTAAAAAAATGAATAGATTAAAGTCCGATTATTCGGACTTTTTTTTTGGTTTATTTAAAATATTCATTATGTTTGCAAATAATACACGATTTCTGTCGTTATTATAAAACAACAATGACAACTGTTACACAAATGAAAAACACTTGGTTATTGGCAACGATTGTTGCTGTAGGATTTGCTGCATGCGGACCTAAAAACTCAAGTAAAACTACCGGACAAGAGTACAATAGTGCTAAATGGGGTGGTTTTGCTAATCCAAAGTACAAAGGGCAAGAAACAGGACCAGGTTTGGTTTTAGTTGAAGGTGGAGCTTTTACAATGGGTAATACCGAAGCTGATCTTCAATATGACCAAAACAATGGTGAAAGAACCGTAACTGTGAATTCATTTTACATGGATGAAACAGAAGTAAGCAACTTGCAATACAGAGAGTATTTGTATTGGTTGATGCGCGTTTACAATTCTGAAGCAGGAGGACGTCAAAACAAGTTAAACTTCGCTGGTAAAACGTTAAACGAAGAAGAGAGAGTTTTTGACAAAGCATTACCGGATACAAATTGCTGGAGAAGCAAATTGGCATACAACGAGCCTTTTGTTGAATATTACTTCAGACATCCATCTTACAAAGACTATCCTGTTGTAGGAATCAACTGGCACCAAGCTACTGAGTTTGCAAAATGGAGAACTGATCGTGTGAATGAAAGAATTCTCGACAGAAAAGGTATCATTAAATTTGACGTTTCAAATGCACAGGTAAAAGAAGCGCCGAACAATCAGTTCAATACAAGAGCTTATTTGGCTGGACAAGATGCAGGTATTTTTAGCGGAACCACTGAAGATGGTACAGTAGCTAAACCTATTAAAGGTCAAAATATGTTAGGTTCTAAGCCTTTAAAGAACTATGCTAAAGCAAAATCTAAAGATCAAAAAAGATACAAAGTGAACATGGAAGATGGTATTCTTCTTCCTGATTACAGACTACCAACAGAAGCTGAGTGGGAATACGCTGCTCAAGCGAATATAGGTGAAACCCAATTCAGCAACGTTGACCAAAAGAAGATCTACTCTTGGAATGATTACACCATACGTATCAAAGACGGAAACGAAAAAGACCGTGGTAAAATTCGTTTGAATGTGATGAGAGCAAAAGGTGACAATGCCGGTCTTGCTGGTGGCGAATTAAATGACGCTGGTATGATTACTACTCCGGTATATTCTTATTGGCCAAATGCTTATGGTTTATATAACATGAATGGAAACGTGAGCGAGTGGGTGATGGATGTTTATCGTCCATTGTCATTAGAAGATATGGATGCATTCATGCCTTTCCGTGGTAACAAATTTGAAAATATCAAACTCGATGAAAATGGTCCAAACGGCGTTGCTGAGAAAGACGAACTTGGTCGTTTGATTTATGAAGATGTTGCAGAAACCAAAATCAAAGAAGGCGGTAGAAGAAACTATTCAAAAGCTGATAACATTGGTTTTAGAGATGTAGAAAATGATAAGGTTAAAGACCCAGAATTCACTTATGATTACGGTGTTACTACATTAATCAACGATAAAGCAAGGGTAATTAAAGGTGGTAGCTGGAGCGACCGTGTATATTATGCAACTCCTGGAACTAGAAGATTCCTAGACCAAGATTTTGCACAATCTAACTTAGGTTTCCGTTGTGCTATGATTAGAATTGGTTCTCCTGTTGGAAACAGCTCTAAAAAATATAACAACCTCCCTTCTAGTGGAATCGACAAAAGAACTAAGAGAAAGAGCGGACAATATTAATCCATTCGAAAAGATAAAGAAAAGGCCTCAAATTGAGGCCTTTTTTTATGTTTTGAATATGGTTTTGTAATATTTTTAATTCGCCATAACCATTTTCATTATCAAATAGTTAGTGTTTTTTACAAAAAAAATATCGAATTAATTGATTTTTTTATTTGAATTCACTTGACATTATCAATGTTTTTACCTTACCTTTGCACCACCATCAAGGAAATATTTCCTAAACAAATGCGAGAATAGCTCAGTTGGTAGAGCATCACCTTGCCAAGGTGAGGGTCGCGAGTTCGAGTCTCGTTTCTCGCTCAAAAGCACAAAAGCCCCGGAAACGGGGCTTTTCTTTTTTTTATATTTCTAAGAGGTAAGAATTTTCGCAATTGTTGGTTTTATCTGATTTCTTAAATTGACTGTTTGTGTCAACGTTATTTAGACATCGTCATCGACGACATGCCTATAAACTCTTAACAATTAACTTTAAATTAAAAGGCAGCCCTATAAGCCGGGTTCTGTAAATACGGATTTGGCCGTATCATCTATCATTTATCTAGGATATGCTTCACAACATACCTCAATCGACCTACCCTTCTGGCTTATCCGAAGATAATTGGGCGGGCCGCCCTTTGATCCAGGTATATTTGGTCTTTCAACTCGCAAGGTTTATCCCAATTTTGATTCACATCAAAACGAGTGGGCTCTTACCCCACTTTTTCACCCTTACCCACTTTCGTAGGCGGTTTAGTTTCTGTGACACTCTCTGTAGCCGTAAAACGACTCCTTCCAGTTAGGAAGTGCGATGCCCTTTGTTGCCCGGACTTTCCTTCTCAAATGAATGAGGCGATAGATCAGACTGCCTTTGTGCAAAGATAACCATTAATTCATGCTTCCGATGAAGAATTAATTGAAATTTCTCTTGAAATCAAATTGGTTTCGTGCTTCCTTAGGTATTATCTTTGTGTTTGGCTTAAAACCAAAAAAAATCAAACATCATGTCAGAATTCGAAGCAGTTATAGGATTAGAAATTCATATTCAGTTACAAACAAAAAGTAAAGCATTTTCTTTTGATAGCACAGAATATGGTGCTCTTCCAAATTCGCAAATTAGTCCTATTAGCCTCGGTCATCCAGGCACGTTGCCAAAACACAATAAAATGGCAATTGAAATGGCCATGAAAATGGGTATTGCCTTAGAATGCGACATCCGAAGGGTGAATCAATACTCGCGTAAAAATTATTTTTATGCCGATTTGCCAAAAGGTTATCAAATTACACAATTTGATACTCCCCTTTGTAATAACGGGTTTGTGACAATCAAATTAAAAGATGGGCAAGAAAAAAACATTAGATTAACAAGAATACATATGGAGGAGGATACCGGTAAGAGTATGCATGACCAGGATTTATACGACACCTTGGTAGATTACAATCGCGCTGGAACACCTTTAATTGAAGTAGTAACGGAACCTGATATCAAAACAGGAGATGAAGCTTATGCTTTTGTCACAGAAATTCGACGACTTGTTCGCTATCTTGATATCTGTGATGGCAATATGGAAGAAGGTAGCCTTAGATGTGATGCCAATATCTCAGTCATGCCTAAAGGATCTTCTGTGTATGGAACTAAGGTTGAAGTAAAAAATATGAACTCCATCTCTAATGTCAAAAGGGCTATCGATTTTGAAATTCACCGTCAAATTGAACTGATTCAATCTGGTGAAACCGTTGTGGGAGAAACAAGAGGGTTTAACGGACTTGCGGGCACAACTTTTTCCATGAGAAAAAAAGAAGCTGTAAATGATTACCGCTACTTTCCTGAACCTGACCTCCCTCCTACTATTATTACTGACGAATATTTGAATGAGGTTCGATCCAAAATGCCTGAATTACCCCGTGCTCTATTTTTGCGTTTTACACGTGAATATGGATTATCTGAATACGACGCCTCTGTATTAATAGACGATAAACACAGTGCGTTTTATTTCGAAAACGTATGTAAGCTTACAAACAACTACAAAGCGGTTTCCAATTGGGTTTCTGTGGCAATTAGAGGCTATTTAAACGAAAATGCAATCTCAATTGATGAATTTAACTTATCTCCGAACCAAATAGCTGAAATCATCAATTTAATTGATTCTGGTACAATTAACCATACAATTGCTTCACAGAAGTTGTTTCCTGAATTATTGAAATCGCCAGACTTATCACCAATACAATTGGTTGAATCTTTAAACCTATCATTGAATTCCGATACCTCATTTATTGAGCAAATCATTGACCACGTCCTAGCTGAATTCCCCGATAAAGTAACTGAATATAAATCTGGAAAAAAAGGACTTTTAGGGATGTTTGTTGGTGAAGTGATGAAACGATCAAAAGGTCAAGCAGATCCTAAGATTACCAATCAACTAATTGCCGACAAGCTAAACGCGTGATACCCAAACACCTGCAGTCAATTCTTACACACTTACACGAGGGTAACCTCAATACAGTTGCTGTCATAGATTTTATTAGAACAAACTATAGTGAATTTTCAGCGAAAGTATTTTCTAACGCACAATTTCTCTCCAAGCTCCCTGATGTTAGAATTGGTATTCTAACTTCGAATCACATCGATTCCTATGCTGCCATTCTAGCATGTTGGTTTTCAGGGAAATCTTATGTGCCTATTGGTTCTGATTGGCCAATTGAACGAGTCTTGAAAGTTCTTGAAATTGCTGAAATCCAATCCATTTGTGTTACCGATGAACAATTCGAAATCAATGTCCCTCAAAAAATCATTTTTTTGAATCATTTAGAATCTCAAACAGCATTCAACCCTACAAATTTGGATTTAGATTGTAATGCCGAAGCATATGTATTATTCACTTCAGGAAGTACCGGTGTGCCAAAAGGAGTTCCTATCACACATGCTAATTTAGAGGCTTTTTTTGAAGGATTTTTGCAATTAGATTATACCTTACATTCTTCAGATAAATTTCTACAGATGTTTGATTTTACTTTTGACTTATCTATTGCGAGCTTCATGATACCAATGTGTTATGGTGCATCCTTTTATCCGATAGGTCGATCTCAAATCAAATCTATTGCTTTATACGATACTCTAGATAGCCATCAAATTACCTTTGCACTTATGGTGCCCTCTGTACTGCATCTGCTACAACCATATCTTTCTGAAATCGATTTACCAAACCTTAAATACACTCAATTTTGTGGGGAAGCGCTGAATGTTCAACAAGTGTTAGATTGGCAAAAATGTGCTCCAAACTCTCAGATCGACAATGTTTACGGCCCAACAGAAGCAACTATTTATTGTTCGAGATATCAAACTTCAACATCTGAACCAATTCAAGAACAAAATGGAATTGTATCTATCGGAACTCCAATGAAACATGTTGGGTTCAGTATTCGCAACAACGAACTGATGATTCACGGCAATCAACTATCGGATGGATATCTGACACAAATTGAAAATTCTGCTTTTTATAAAGATAATCAAAATTTAAAAAGTTATTGTTCTGGCGACATTGCATCTTTCCGTGATGGACAATTTTTCTGTTTGGGAAGAATCGATCAACAGATAAAAATTCAAGGTTATAGAGTCGAACTTACCGAAATTGAAAATTATTTCAATATTCATTTCAATCACAAAGTTTCAGTTGCCGTTGCAAAACAGAATGATCTAAATTTGATAGAAATTCTTTTATTTGTCCAACAAAAAGAAAATTTAACCGAATATCATGTTTTATCCTCCCTAAAAAAAGGACTACCATCATATATGATTCCTTCAAAAGTGATTTTTCTGGAACAATTTCCTTTAAACGCAAATGGTAAAATCGATAGAAAATATTTAAATCAATGGACGAACTAATCATCAAAAGAGCGACAAATGAAGATTTATCGTTCATCATAGATTGCATTGTTGGAGCTGAATATTCAGGCTCTGAAATATTGAGTTATTGTGAATTGCTACAAATATCAGAGACCGAATTTAGAACCGTACTTTTAAGCATTTTTGATGAAGAAATTGAAGGGCAGCCATGGAATTTGAAACATTGGTTCATTGGAAAAGTAAATCAGGAATCGGTGGTGGGTGGTTGTTGTTGGATTGAAGCTTCAACAGGAATGAATTCAGATATGCTAAAATCTCAAATCTTACAATATTTCCTACCCAATCAATGGCAAAACAACCTTGAAAATTTGAAGTTAACATCAGAATTGAGTTTAACGCGAATTCCAAACTCTGTGCAAGTTGAATACTTTTATACGCATCCATTACACCGAAAAAAAGGATATATCACGCAAATGATTTATTTTATAGATCACAATTTCCCAAATCACGATAGAGAAATTGTGATGGTTGGAAACAATGTTGGTGCTATGGAACTCTACAAAAGGCATGGTTACAAAGTCGTTGAAATAAAATCTTCCTCTAACAAAAAAATATTAACTTTGTTGCCAAGTAATACAAAAATTGCCCTTTTAAAAAGCCATGACTGAAGCCTCCATTAAATTAGAATTACAACCAATTTTTGCCAACGTATTTTCTGATCCCAATATCGAAATTACAGAATCTATGAACGCTGAAAATGTAGATAAATGGGACTCAGTGACACATTTAACAATGATTTTAGAGGTGGAACAATTTTATCAAATCAAGTTTAAATTAAAAGAACTTACTTCCATGAAGAATGTGGGCGACATGATCCAAATCATTCTACAACGGAAAAATCAACAATAGGAGTAAAACATGCTCAAACATCTATTTGGCATTGTTGCGCTTTTATTCAACACTGTTGCCACCGAAGGTCAAATTCTGCAATTCCAAAATTTCAATTATAGCACATTCAATTACTTAGATTCCTCCGCTAATTGTTTTCAAGTTTCGAATAAAAATATTCTCAAACCATTTTTTCAGAAACTACAAAATGCAAATAAAAAGAAAATTCAAATTCTACATATTCAAGACATTCATTGTCAACACGCTACTTTTCAACAAAGTTTTAAAGCAAAATTTCAAAATACAATTACAAATTCTGGTACTGGATTCATTTTTCCTTATTCTATTGCCCGAATTACAGAAACTTCTCAATATAGAGGTTACAAATCTTTTCATTATGGAAAGTGGATTTATTCTAAATCTGTGGAACTTGATCCATTATTGCCAACAGGCTTGAATTTTATTTCAGCTAAAACTTTTGATCCTTTATCGCAATTCAAATTATATTTTCATAAAGATTTTGTAAAACCTTCATTTAAAAGAATTCGCATTTTTTGCAAAAGATCTCCCCAATCATTCGATTTTCAAATAAAAACAAAAAAAGATTCCGCTAAAGTAGATGTTTTTACAAATGCCAAAGATTCGCTATTCTCGGAAATTGTGGTTGACATGAAATCAATAGACAACACAATAACATTTGAATTAATCCAACAAAATGAAACACAAGAGTCGTTTGAACTCTATGGTTTGTCTCTAGAAACCATTGAAGATCAAGGATTTGTTTACCATAACGTGGGATCTGTTTCGCTCGGATACTTAAACTTTAACAAAAATTCACTCATTGATAAAGAGCTTTTGTCTGTAAAACCAGATTGCATTATCCTTGAATTGGGGAAATACGATTTCTTCTCTAGATCCTACGATCCTTATTTTATACGTCGTAAAATCAATAAAATCATTGATCAGTTGAAAACTATTCCCAGCAAACCATTGATTCTTTTGGTATCACCGCAAGATCAAGCTAAAGGCAAAAATTCCAACCTAGATTTTTCAAAATTCTCACTTTTGTTATCCGAAATTGCGAAAAATGAAAAAGTGGCTTTTCTCGATTGGTATCGTATTTCTGGGGGACATTTATCCATTGACCAATGGCGAGGTTCCGGATATGCCAATCCCTATGGAAATGAACTCACATACGAAGGGAACTTAATAAAAGGTGGTTTATTGATTGATGCCTTTAGGCAAACTACTCTCAGAATTCAGCAAAAAAAAGACTCTCTCGGAAGCACATTTTTGCCCATTTTAGATAGCAGCTATTTGAAGCGTTTGGATACCACCAAGAAGGTAGATACAACTATCCAAGCCGATGTCCCCCAAAATAACAAAACAAATGTTTCGCATATTTCACAACAACCGAATTGGATTTCGCATACCGTAAAGCACGGAGAAACGGTTTGGAGCATTGCTGAAAATTATGATGTTAAGGCTGCAGATATCAAAAAATGGAATAATTTAAGGAGCTACTCTCTTAAAAAAGGTAAAAAATTACGCGTCTTTACAAATGTTCCAAACGGTAAAATAGTGGATGAAGTTGATTTTACAAATACCAAAGGAATTGTCACTCAACCAAAAAACACCGTTAAAAAATACCATAAAGTAAAACGAGGTGATACGCTATATAGTATAGCAAAAAAATACAATGTGACAGTTTCCGAACTCAAAGAGCTCAACAATATTCAATCAAATGATATTTCTGTGGGCAAGAAAATTAGAGTCAAATAAACTTATTTCACCGTGAATTTTGCTTGATAATTTTGATTTCTCGCAACAATTTTAATCACGTAAGTTCCAGCGGATAATTCTCTATTCATCTGAACCTTGGCTCTGCCATCGTCATTCGTATTAACCTTATATTCACCAACAGTTTGTCCTAAAGTATTGAAAATTAAAACTTCCATTTCGGTAGATTTTTGATTTTTACAATCGATTTCGAATTGATTTCCATCCACTGGATTTGGGAAAACCGATATTGATGAAATTTGAATGTTTTGAACTTTTGATTGTTCCTCTTGCTTAAAAATTAATGCAAAACGATTTTTAGATTTCGATTCAGGTTCACTGGAGGAGGTAGTAAAGTGATATTGGGTTTCTCCGACAGATTCTATTGGATATTGAACCTTGAGAAATTGATCTAACAAGAAGGTTTTCCTTCCTAATGTTTGGTTAAAATTGAAAACAAGAGTATACGCACTGTCGCGCAATTGTGTCATCGAAAAATGGACAGTATCAAGTTCTTGAGGAACAGGTATTGACTCGATACTTAAAAACTGCTGATGATGATTGATAGCGAAATTCTCATCTTGATTGGTAGGTTTTAAAGCATCTTTTTGATCGATTAAATCATTATTTGCAGGATCAAAATGGATGATTGCACCATCAGATGGCATTGCAGATTGCTTGAATGAATCGCGTTGATAAATTTGGATATTCAAGGTAGACAATGGAGGCAACATTTTGAAAGTATTTGTGAGGGATGTTCCTTTGTTGCTCTCAGCAAATGACAAAGATGCTGAACCTGCATTGATTGTTTTCACAAAACAAGCTTGCCAAGGTTGTAGATATTTATCGGCTGCAGAACCACTAACATTGTTTGTATTTGATGATAAATCTACAGTTACATAAGCACCTCTTGTTGATACATTTGGATCCCAAATGTAATAATAACTTGCATTTACATTGGTTGCACTCGACAATAAAACAGACATATCTACCGGTGCTTGATATGGGTTACCAACAAAGCTAAAGCCATTTGCCGACTGACTCAAGTTTGACACAGCCTTTGGACCGGTAATGAGTGTACCTGTTGCCCTCAATGTTGTATTCGTAGGAGTTGGTGTATTTGTGGCCAAACTCAGAGTTCTGTCGCCCCTAACCATCAATCTGAATGGGTTACCAGCTGTTAAAGTATTCACATTGGTATTTGTAACAGCCGACCAAGTTCCAGCAGAATTGTCGTGAGTAAACATTGAATAGTTTCCTGTTTGAGTCGCATCAAAACCATTAGATCCAGAAGTTGAACCTGTGATTTGGGTACCCCAACCAGAAGTAGTACTTCCCCCCTCTTGTAAATTCTGATAAATTGTGGTAGAAGTTGTAACTGGAACTGAAATTAATCTAAAGGCGCGTTTAGCCGGTATGTAGCGTTCAACGGTAACATTACCAAGAACAGATCCACTGATTACAGTATTTACGATAGCTGTTCTGGTAGCATTACTTTTTAATGTTAAGTAATTACCCGTTGTGAGTGTTCCATTCTTTAAAGTAAGCGAATTTGAAACATTTGTTGAACCCGTTAAACCCAAACCAGAAGTGTTGTCAACCACCATTTTAGAAAGGGTATTTGTTCCTCCTAAATTTTGCGTTACAGTACCTTCAAATGAAAGGGTTGAATTTGAACCACCACTCAAAATAGTGCCAGAATTGAATATTTCACCTGTCATTGTTAAAGTGGTATTGTCAGATATAGTGAGGGTTTTCCCTTCGGGAATTTGCAAAGCTCCTGCCACAGTCCAATTTCCATTGGTTGTAAAAGTAGTTGAGTTTGCGGTATTGTTTAAGATGAAAATTTTATCACTTCCGAAATTAGATGGATTGCCTCCTGTTCCATCTGGATAACCCGTCCAATTTGCTGTATTGGTTAATGCAGAGGTGGCCGAAGACTTGATATAATATTTCACATAGGGTGTCCATTTCGCATACAAGGTGAGATTCGCAGAGGCTGAATATGTTGTACCCGCCGTGTAAGATGTACCACCACCACTGGGTTGGGTATTCCAGCCGTCGAAATAATATTCATCTCTCAATAGTGAGCCCTGTGAAGAAATTGTCACAGAACCACCACTCGAAAATGTTTGAATGGAAGGTGCCGTTCCGGTAGAATTACTATTCCCCAAATAGGTTACTGTGTATGACGTAGATGTTACAAAAACGGGTTGAATTGTCAAATTCGACGTAAGAGTAATGGTGTAAGGATTTGAAGATGAAAGTGTTGAACCACTTAAATAGTCTATCCAATGACTAAATTGATATCCTGTATTTGCAGAAGCTGTGACAGTGATTTGTGTCCCTGAGGAGTACACATCACCATATATTGAAGCACCAGTTGTTGATCCATTGGTTGCTGTAATAGACTTTAGCATGTAAACAGTTGCAATTTCTGTTTCCACTGAACCACGAGTTGGCGCAGTGGTACTTCTTGTTGTTCCAATTTGATCTACAGTTACAACATTACTCGAAGCCGCTGTACCAAGAATGTTTACCCATGTACCTCCCGATGTTTTGTAGCCCATAGATGGAGTGCCGCTCCCGAAAGTATATCCAGTTACGACACCTTTGTTCGAAGTTTGATTTGGAAAGCTGCTCAGTTTCAGAGTCGCGGTTTTAGATCCAGTATTTGTAACCAATAATGGTTGATACACCTTTGCAGTACCGATTTCCGTACCTGTGCCATCGGTGATTTTAGTATAAATACCTCCAGCAAAAATGGTATTGTCAGAACCGTCTAATGCTCCCGAATATTGTATATTGCCGGTGGAAGTAGTTGTATTTAATTTGTTATTCGTGGCATGATAAATAGAATGATAACAGTTCACATTAGATCCTGAAGTTGCCGCAAAATCATCAAGTGCAAAACCTGTAGGATTGGTAGATGTACCTGAACTGCGGTAATAGTTATAGGCAAATATGCAATTCAAAATATATTCATTCAATCTGTTTGAGATGGCCGCACCTTTTGCGCTGCCATATACAACATTGCCAGTAAAAGTGCTATTTGCGACATAAATGGTTGAATTGTAATTATTGATTCCTCCACCTTGTTCTGTGCTGTAATTATTCGAAAAAGTGCAGTTATTGAAATACAAAAGTCCATTATTCTTGGTTTCACAACCACCACCGCCTCCACCATCGTATTCCGAACGGTTTTCAGTAAAAGTTGTTTTTTCAAGGTAAATTCTACCGCCGTCGTTCAAAAATCCCCCACCATAACCCGCAGAATTTCTAGTCACCATGCAATTCGTCATGTAAACCCTTCCCGTTGAAGTATTGCTCATACCTCCGCCTCCGTTTCCAAGAGTCATTGTACCTCCTGAAAGATATGCACTACGCCCATTTGAAATGGTCACATTATTCAAAACAAGCTTATCGGCGCTATTAGAAATACAGCCACCAGATCCCAAATTACCAATATTCCCGCCCTTTATTTTCCAATCATTGATTGTAATCACCACAGAACTACCACTTGTTCCCAATACCCTATATGCCGATGCAGTTGCTGTTCCACCAGTGCCTGTATTGTTTACACCACCATCCGATACACCCGTAACAGGAACCGTAATCGTATATCCATTTCCATTAATTGTCAATGTCTTAGAAATTGTGATTGCGGAATAACCAGAAGCAGGCGTAGTTGTGGTTAAATCATTTTGGATTTCAATAATATCACCTGAGGTTGCACCGTTGATTGTCGATTGCAAATTCGAAAACTGAGAGACATAATAAGTGGTTTGAGCCGATAAAGAATGTGGCAACAAACACATAAGTAAAATTAAAGCAATAGAAAAGCGTTTGATAAACATGGTTATTCAACGTAAAATGAGTTTACGTCAAAAATACAAAAAAACAATGAAATTACCTATGCTTTGTTTGTGAGTTTGTATGCTAAAATTCCGATCCATTCATGCATCAAATCGCCAAGTCTATCAATGGCACCAGACGATGGAATTAAAAAAGTAGATAATGAATAATTTCTGTCTTTACTCGATGTAAAATGAGCCCTGTACTCAACAAATGGCACGCCCACTTTCCTATAACACATTGCAGACCTGTTCATGTGACCAGCGCTCGTAATCAAACAAATTGGCTCCTTTATTCCCAAACTGTCTAGTAAATATTTGGTAAACACCGCATTTTCATAGGTGTTCCTAGCCTTTGGATCGATGATAATCTTGGTTGAATCTACTCCCAATGAAATCATATATTTTCTCGCCTCAACTGCCTCATAATAAGTGTGATTGATAATAGATGAGGATCCTCCACTCAAAATAACCTTGTCAAATTTGCCCATTTGTATCCCCTGAAATCCGACCATAAACCGATCGCCTGCCTCCATCAATCGAAACCTATTTCTGAGTTTGTCGTAGCCCAAATATCCACCCAAAACCACCGCCGTTTTGGGCAATTTACTTTTCATTGTAGCATCAGAAATTGATTCAGTTCCTTCACTACCCTCCCACCAAATATTCAACTCGTTAATTATCACACTGTTGCCACAGATGAATAAAATTAAAAACGCATATATTAAAGATTTTTTGATGTTTATTTTTTGCAAAAATGAATATGCTTTTTTACGGTATTTATTTTGAAGGACATTGGGTTTCAAATTTAATTTTAATATCGACAATAAAATCAACGAAGCCACCCAAAACAGCGGACTTAAAAGGAAAGATAAAATTTTACTCAGGATAAAAAACATGGGCAATTGGGTTGATGAAGGTTTATAAAGGTTTATGAAGTTAAAACTATAAAAAATAATTCCTCAGCTTTAAATTCAAATGAGATAAACCAAAATTAAATATATCAACAATATAAGTGTTAATAAACTCACCAATCCACTGCATATCAGCATTTGTAATAAGCCCACGATGAGCATTGCGAGTAAAATCAGTAGCAGCAATTTCAATAATCCTTCTGTAGAAGTATCGAAACCAGATTTTTTGGACTTTACAATTGATTTTAATTCAGAGTTCTTTTGAGAAAAACTCATGATTTGGCGTTGTTTTGAAGGATTATTTTTCGGAGAAATCAATTCATTCTTCACTATTTTTCTTACATGATTCGCCAACTTCAATTTTTGAAAAGTACTCAATTCGTTTGGCTTAGAATCACAGTTCGTATTCGTTATAATTGGAGTATTTTCCAATTCAACGGGAATTGAAACTTGTACCGTTTTCGAATCTGTTTGATGTTGATTTTTAGCGTTTGATTTATTTACAACATTCAAATTAGCCGTGTGATGAGCACAACCACCACCGAATCCATTTTCCATGTATTTCACGCCACAACCACTCAACACAGCTATCAATAAGCTAGCAAATCCGGATAATTTAACATTGTTTTTCATATAAAAATTGATTTTACACGAAATTAATTAAAATGTCTGCCAATTGCATTTAGAATTATCAACAATAGCAAATTTGCAATTCAAAATATGGCACCAATTAGGGCTACTAAAAGTCCTACAATTAAAATCAAACCCAAAAAAACAGTAATCAAACAGCCAAATAAACTTTCTTCCGACCCTCTAAAGACGTTAGTATTCGTACCAATCAAGATTACTATTAAAAGTAATCCAGCTGATATTCCAGCAATATAAAGTCCTATTTCAACAGTATCTTCATTGTAATTCGCTTTGGTTGTTTTGTCGATTTTTATATTTTTATTGATTTGATTCGGAATATGAACTTTTCCTGTTTTCTTAGGAAAACTCTTTTTTAACCAATTTCTATAATCATCCACAAATTTTACTTTGGGAAGATTTTTCAACGCCAATTTCAACATCAATCTCTCCTTTAATTTCAATGGTTTATTCGTCTTGAGGGATGTTAACTCGGATTTATAATCAATAGTATCAAATTTATAGAATCTCTGATTCAAATCAACAGAATTTTCTTTCATTGCATGTTGCTGAGAAAATGCCGAAATACCTGTATTGGTGGTATTGCCTCCAAAACCAATCTCATTATAAATCATATGATTACAAGAATTTAAAAATATAATTAAGAAAAAAGTGACGATGATTTTTATCTGAGTATTTTGCATCATAAATGAATTTGTGTTTTATATTGATTGAGTATTTTGTTGTAACACGAAATAAAACCATTTTGAATGATTCAACTAATGAATTTTCCTTAATGATATCATTATTTTTGGGGTTTTTCCTTAAAATCAATCTTTTTTATGCATTTAAATCATGCTCAACATTTATTTAATTACTCATCAATGAATGGTAAAGCAAAAAAACCGCATTTCTGCGGTTTTTTTCATGAAGTTTGATTTAAATTAGAAAGTGTACCTAGCTCCAATTTGCATACCCCAAACATTCGTCGTATTCAAAATGTTGGTGTAAGTGCTGGTAGGTAATTTACCGTTTACAGTGTTGAAGTTATAAGTGTCCGAAGAACTGTTATATTTCAAAACAGCTCCATTACTTACGGTCAACTGTTGTCTCACACCCCATTCAGAATTAATTAAATTTCCAACGTTGATGATGTTCACACTTAATTGTAGTTTGTGGTTATTTTTACCAATGTTTCTCATAATGTCTTGATTGATAGCCAAATCAAATTGATTTAACCAAGGCATCGTAGCAGCATATCTTTCGGTAAATTTACCAACATTGGCACTCAAGTAAGCATCCTGCGCTACAAAGGCATCCCAAGCTTTTGCTTGATCGTCGGCAGTTGCAATTACTGTAGAACCAGATTTAATATCCGAGAATTTAATGTCAGCAGACTTGTGTACGAAAATCATGTCATTGCCATTCAAACCGTCGTTATTAATATCGGAGCTGTAAACATAATTGTAACGACCTTGATTGTATCCCTCATAAACCAATGAAATTGTGGTTGCAAAATTCTTCAAATATTCGAATTTGTAAGCCACTGAACCAACCAATCTATTTGGCGTTGAGTACTGAGAGTACGACAAAGCAGGAGTGTTTTGGTTTTGACCAATTGCTGTTGGAGCAGTTGGATTGCCTGACCAAGCTGAATTTGCTTGAGAACCTGGATTTGCGGTGATATCCATTGTATTGTTAAATGCATAACTCAAAGCCGCTGAGAATCCATTTTTGAAAGTTTTAGACAATGTAACTGCTACACTCATACCATAACCTTCATTTGTGTTAGAAAGCACCATGGCATTGTTCACAGTAGAAACATATTTTCTCGCCGCAGATTTAGTGAACGCCGCACGCTCATATGAAGTACCCGCAAAATAAACTGTGTCTGACGGACGCATGTTTGCATCGTATTGATAAATGTCGTTTAATGATTTTGAGAAAATAAAGTCAGTCGTCATTTCAATTCCCAATGGCAATTTTGCATCTACACCAAAACTTGTTCTCCAAACTTGTGGAAAGTTGAAAGCTTTGTCTACCAATGCAAAAGATGCACCGCTAGGTAATTTACCAGCTTGTTGTGGCAAATTTGCAACGTACGCGTTCACATCAGGATTGAACTGAGTGATTTGATATTTGTTCAAATCTGCAGCAGCAGTGTATTCAACAGTAGCTTGCAAACCGTATGCATTTGTTGGTTGGTTGGTATACCATACAAACGGCAATCTACCGGTAAAAATACCTGTCCCCCCACGAATCACAAGAGATTTATTTCCTTTTACGTCGTAGTTAAATCCAATTCTTGGTGAGAATAAAGGACTTGCGCTAGGCCAAGTTGAAGGATCGTAATCAACTGCATTCCCTTCAGGATTCGACAATTTTGTTAACACTTTAGCAGTATCGAAACCGATATTCGCCAAAGGAGTGGTTAAATAAATTGGTTGATCAACACGGATACCGGCAACAATTTTCAAGTTCTTCATTGGGCGATATTCATCTTGCACATAAGCCGCTAATTGTCCGAAACCAAGTTCGGCTATTGGATTTTTATTTCCATTGTAACCATAAGTTACAGCATAAGCGCTCGGTGCTTTATCGTTCAAAAATTGACTCAAACTATCATAACGATAGTAACTCGTTCCATAGCGTAAAAAGCTATTTCCAACATACATTTGATCATAGGCTACACCTGCAGTAATGGTGTGTTGATTGTTCAGGTTATAAGTGAAATTATCAATCAAGGAGTATGTGTTGTTTACAACTTTATTATTGTATGAAAACAATTCATAACCAAAGCTAATGTATTGATCTCCACCTTTTTTAATATCTACAAAAGGAAATGGAGAGCTACCTGTTTTTCTGGTATCTTCAACCATTGTTGCGGTAACCAATAACTGGTTACTCATTCTAGAATTCAAATTAGATTTTAATTCTAAAGCCAAAGAACCAACGGTGTTTAGGAATGAGTAGTTAGAATTTGCGAAACTCATGGCATTTGCACTCCAACGATTAGATGATGATCTAGGATTTGGTGCAGACGTTCCATTTAACACTTGATCATTGGTATTTTGAACATAGTTATAACGTGCAGTAAATTTGTGCTTAGCGTTGATATTCCAATCAATTCTTCCTAAAAATTTCACATTCTGGGTAGCAAAATTACCCAAATTGGTGTAGTCACCCGTTTCGTAATTGTATTTATCCAACAAATGTTTACGCACTGCAATCAAATCGCTTTCCAACACTCTCGATTGGTTTGGATCACCTGTATTTGGGGCAACACCGTCTTTTGTTGGATAATAGCTCAATCCAGGATATGATTTATTTTCGCTTTCAAAGCTAGCAAAATAAAATACTTTGTCTTTTTTGATAGCACCACCTACTCTGAAACCTAAAATTTGAGAAGATGATTGAGGGATGTTTGTCAATTCGGTTGCTCCAATTTTGGTTCCATTCATTTTTTCGTTTCTAAAATAACTGTAAACTGAGGCCGACAATTTGTTTGAACCGCTTTTAGTGATGGCGTTTACACCTGCACCAGTAAAATTACTCTGACGAACATCAAATGGAGATACGTTTACTTGAACGGCTTCAAGAGCATCTAAAGATATTGGTTGCGCATCGCCACCAGGCATGTTGTTGGTGCTTAATCCGAAGTTGTTGTTAAAATTGGCCCCATCAATGGTAATGTTGTTCATTCTACCGTCTCTACCATTGAACGAACTATTTCCGCCCGCTTGAGGCGTTAAACGAGTGAAATCGTTCAATGAACGATTGATGGTTGGCATGTTGTTGATAGTTTGAGAAGTAATGTTGGTTGCACTTCCGGTTTTTGTACTGTTTAAATTGCTTTTTGAAATGTAAACAGCATCAATTTTTGATACTCCACTAGAAAAGTCGGCATCCAATTTGTAATTTTCACCTAAGGTGAGATAAACATTTTCAAAAGTAATGGTTTGCAAACCAGGGGCTGAAATTTCAATGGTGTAAGGTCCACCAGCATTCATGTTAAAAATGTCAAATGAACCATCGCTACGTGTAACAGTTTTGTACTCTGCGTTGGTCGTCATAAGTTTTACATTGAGGGCTGCATTTTCAACAGCCTTTCCTGAATTCATCACTGATCCTCCCATGGAAGACGTTGTCACCTGAGCATTCACCAGCCAGGTCGATAACAACGTGATTAAGAATAAAATTCGATTTTTCATTAAAGTTTATTTTGGTTTTTCAAAACAAACCCACTATTATTTTGGTATCACTAAGCCATTGTTAACATTAAATTAATTCACAAAATATCACCGCTAAGTATTTTTCAATCAATACTTATACAAAATTCGGGCTCTCGGTGAAATTGAAATAACGAATTTTAAAGATACCCGAATTTTGGTATATTTGGATATTGGATTGATTTATGATTGTCGATAATCTACTTTTGTTTAATTATGAAAAAAATTAAGTTCATCTTCGTTTTGATATTCATTTTTTCTTGTTCAAAAGAGAACAATTCCAATAACTCAAATGTCAATACCCTTCCTAAATTCTCCATTGAAAAAACAACGTTTTTGCCATTTGAATTGGTAAAGTTCAACTGCACAGAACTTATTAAAGCAGCGCCAGACAGCATACAAATTGGTAGTGTATTTGTAAAAACTAATTATTACGACAGTGCATTGTATGGAATCTGTCCAGATTTGCCCGAAGGCAATTATCCAGTCATTGTTAACGCAGATAATAAATTTACAATCTCAATTGGAAAATTAATCATGATGAATCCTCAAACTTCTTATGACAGTATACTCAATTTTACAAAAAATATCCAATTGAATTCAAAGTACTCAGGAGAAATCAAATTCTGGGAAGATATTATCAAAAATGAATGGAATAATTTAACAGAGTCTGAAAAAATAAAAACTGCACAATTTATTGAAGCCAATAAATTATACAACAATCCTCCATTAGATTTGGGAGATTTATCGATTCTCGATTCCCTTAGAGGAAGATACCATGTTTACGACATTGACGAAAACTTCAACTCTTTTAAAACAAACTTTACGAGATCCCAAAAACTTTTGGTCGCTGGAATTGGATTAACTGTGGCAGGCATTTATACTGCTAAGACTGGAATTGGACTAATTGGATTAAGTCTGGGAATGGTTTGTTTGTATAAATCGAGAAATGAAATTGACCGAATCTTGAGTAATCACTGTGATGCTGTTGTCCAAATAGATCAATTAATCGAGATTCGAGAACGAGGTGTATTAAAACTAAAAAACGACAAAGAATCTGCAATCAATTTAATCGCTAGCTGTTCGAATATTTCAATGGCCGATGAGAATAAATCTTCCACAGCATGGTTGTTTAGCGGTTTAAAAGCAATTTCATCTGCGGCAAAACAAATAAATTATTGTATTGATCTATTTTCATCCAAATTATTTGGTGTTAAAAAAATTGAATTTAATTCTTCCGATTACCTAACTCCAACTGATTTGAAAAAGAATATCCCATTATCAATTGATAATTTAAGCATTTCCAATGTTTCAAATTCTAAAATTAAATTGACATTGATTAAAGACGTACATAATAGTATCAAAATTAAAACAGTCAGCGACTTAAAAGACAAGACAGATTTTAAGTTTACCATCAAATATCAAAGTAAGTATCAAAATGATATAGTTGTGAATGCTACTTTTGATGCACAACTTACACCATTTTCGCTAGTTGGAAATTGGAAATGTCAAAACCTCTCAGATTTCAATGAAAACAATGAAAAAAATGAATTTTGCGGATTTGATAGCCTTGCTAAAAAATACAAGCTCTATTATATAGTAACTCAAGTATTGCGCGATTTCAATATTGGTGATTTAACGGTATCGTTCAAAGATGAAATATCAGTTAGAGAATATACTGTTGGAAGAGCTGCTGCGGGGTGTAATGGTGATGTCGATAATACAACAACTGAAAATTACACCTTGAACTTTAGCATTTTAGAAAAAAATACAAACTCATACAAATTAAAGGATCAAGACAATAATGAGCATACTTTAAGCTTCACCATCACCGATGATACTCATGTGATATTCTCTTTGACAGATAACTCTGGCTTCTCACTTTCCAATATAAAATGTGTGTTAGTGCCGTAGGTTTTGAAATTAATTCACAAATTATCACCGCTAAGTAATTTTCAATCAATACTTATACAAAATTCGGGCTCTCGGTGAAATTGAAATTACGAATGCAAATTTGAATATAACAACATCTACTCTGCTGCACAAAATAAATACGCTTTATCGCAATCCCAGCAACCACGTCAATCCGTTAATCCCCCATATTTCAAGCTTTTCGATATCTTCGGCTGAAAGTCCTTCCGTATGTTCCAAACGCATGGTATCTATTGGTACTAAATAATCACCAAATTCGTCAATTTCCCACCGAATAAACAGACGGTTCGCGTGAAGACATCCCTCAGCAAAAAATCCTTTTTCACCGCGGTATAACCATCCAAGTATAACACGGTTTCCAGAATCCCCATCATTGGATTGCCGATTTACCGGTGGCTCTGCCGCCTGTAATTTTAAATCAGTTATTTTGTTTTTTTGTGAAATTTTAATCATCAGTGTCTTCAGAATCTATTTCTAAACTACCATTTCCTTTTTTCAACTCGTCGAATTTAGCACTCATTGTTGGATTGCCACGAGTGAGCTTTTTGATGGTTAATTCCTCCGCCTTGTTGTTTGCCAATCGCAAATTGTTTTCAGACGACAATAACGCATCCTTTGTCTTTTGTAAATGGTCTATGGTTTTATCGATTTCATCGATGGCAACTTTGAACTTCTTACTCGCAAGTTCATAATTTCGTGCAAACCCATCTTTGAAGGCATTGATGTTTTCTTCAAAATTGGTAATATCGATGTTCTGATTTTTCATGGTCTGCAATTCTGCCTTGTACTTCATTGAATTCATGGCAGCATTGCGCAACAAGGTAATAATTGGAATGAAAAATTGAGGACGAACCACATACATCTTCGGGAATTTGTGTGCAACATCAACAATACCTGTATTATACAATTCACTATCGGCTTCCAACAAACTCACCAAAACGGCGTATTCACACTTTTTCTCTGTTCTGTCTTTATCCAATTCTTTCAGAAAATCCTCATTTTTTTTCTTGGTGGCGGTTTCATCTCCTTCATTTTTCATTTCAAACATGATTGAAATGATTTCATTGCCATCGTCATCAAATTCTCTGTAAATGAAATCGCCTTTACTCCCTGTTCTAGAATCATTGTCCTTATCAAAATTTGCTTTAGGGAAAGCCGTTGCTCTCAACTTATTAAACTCAATTTCGCAGTGTTGTTCCAACGATTCTCCCAACATTTTGGTCGACAATTTAAGCTTCATGTCTTTTCTAAAAGCAATTTCTTCGTCTTTTATTCGAATGATTTCTTCTTTACTTCTAATTTCTGCCGTATATTTCTCCTTCAGGTTTGTTTCCGACACTTGCATCTCAAGCTCTTTGTTTCTGAGATTATTCAACAATTCATCTCTCTCTTTTTCGATGGCTTTAACCGCTTCTGCTATTTTCAATTGCTTCTCTAACTCAGCGTTGTCAATAACCGCTTTCATGGCAGCAATTTCAGCGTCTTTTTTGGCAGATTGATCGTTTAAAGCTCTCTCTGCCCTAGCCTTCAAATCAGCAATTTCAGCGTCTTTTTTGGTAAGATGCGTTTGAAGTGCGTTTTTAAGGTTTGCCTCAGCCAGTTTTACTGCGCTTTCCTTTTCACGCTCAGCAATTACCATGCGGGATTTAATTTCCTCTTCAAATTGGTGATCTCTTACTTGCTTTAAAATATCGGCGAAGCCCGCTTCATCTACTTTAAATGCTTTTTTACAATTAGGACAAATGATATCATTCATAGCGTTTGGCAATTTTATTATCAAAATATTTCCGCTAAAGATACCACTTTTACACCTATTTAAATTTCACTTTTTGGTGAATTTGTCATTTTTTTTGAGGGACATTTGGTTTTCGGTGAACTTTTAAACAAAAGTTTATACGCATGTTATTTGACGAAAATTGTAAATTTTGTATTGATTTAGTTTATGATACTTTCATTTGGAGCTGCAGTATAGAATCAAAACCAATAGAATATTCCGAAATTCAACAAATCCCTTTAATTCTTGAAAATACTCTTACGAAAAATGATTTCTGACAATTCATTTTTTATGGTCAATTCATACAAACCACAAGATAGACTATTCAAATTGACCAATGTTTTTGGTTCTAAAATGGTTGATTCTTGTACTTTTCGTCCCAAATAATCATGAAGAACATAAGTGAACTTATTTGAAAATGAATCTTTGAAATCTATATAGAAGTTTCCTTGATTTGGATTCGGATAAACATCAACCAAGAAAAGAATAGGCGTGATAATTCGTTTTGGCAAGTTCGACCTCAGCGTATTTAAACAATATCGCATCAATCTTACTTGTTGTTTGGTGAATGTATTTTGGCAACGGTTTCCGGTGTAGTCCATGTAATTTTCGATCATGTCCGGAAAATCATTTAAGGGCTCTATGCAAGAATTGATATTGGGGTCACAGATTCCATTTTGGGAAAATATTCTGGGAGTATCGAAAATAGAATCATCGAATTGACACATTGTAGAACTGTCAAAAACAGCCGGCGGATCACCTGAAACATGTCTTAGTCCCAAATAATGACCAATTTCATGGGTTAATGTAGTAGAACGTGATGTGTTAGAATATGCATCCAAATCAAGTACAATTCCGTCAATTAAGCTATCTCCGTAATATTGGGATGGCCAATGGGGTGCATTTTTAGGAGGGGTTGCAAAACCAGACAAATAAGTTCTGAATGTTATTGGCGACATTAAATTGCATACCCAAACGTTTAAATATTTTTGGGTGTTCCAAGCCGATGTGCCTCCGGTTGAATCAAATTTCATCTTATGCCATTCACTTTGTGGTAGCTTAAGCTGAAAACCAAATAGGTCTTTGCTTATTCTAACTGTATACCCATTGCTCGGATTTCCATTTTGATCACGGTTTGCCAACACAAATCTAATTTTTGCTTTTCCCGCTCTGTCCCTAAATATTGACCTAAGATTGATTGTATCTGGGTTTTGTCGGGAAAAATCTGCATTGATTTCTGACATCATTTTTGAGATCAATGCATGATCTAAAGGTCGATTTGAAGGATAAATGAGATGAAAAACCACAGGAATGCTGTATACCGTATCTTTTAAAATTTGAGATCTATTTTGAAGGACGGGTTTGCTTGTTTCTCTAATCGCCGTTTGATACCAAGTGGTATAACTCTCACTGAAAAAGTCTCGATTAAACCCGCATTTCAATTCATTCTGAGCTTTTAAATTCTCAAAAGAAAATAAAATACACAGAGAGAATATGCAAATGAACTTTTTCAAATTATCGGTAAACAAAGATATACAAATTTCGAGAGAGCTAAGATTAAAGTTATTGGTCCTATTTTATCCCAAAATGAACTAAAAAACAGAGTACTAACATAAAAACGAACCAATATTCGAAATATGAATAGATATTCAACCAGTATAATGAGAAAAATCTACAATTATTGAGGGACATTTGGTTTTTTAGAAACATTCAATCATTCGAAGTAGTACCAATCCGGGGAATTTAATAAAGTATCCAAAATCACTATTTTTGAAATCGAAACATTCAATATGATGATCCCAGAATCTGTCCTTCAAAAAATAAATACACCTTATACATTAACCTCTGACCAAATTGAATTTTACGATAAGTACAAGTACATCAAGCTCAAGGAAGTGTTAGATAATGAAGTCGTTACGTATTTTAATTCAGTCATTTCGCAGCAAGTGATTGAGATGAATCAAGTGCATACTTCAATGGAGGAACGTTCAACATATGGCAAAGCTTTTTTGCAACTTTTTAATTTATGGAGGGAAAACGAAATCATAAAGCAATTGGTATTCAGCAAGCGATTGGCGAAACTCGCAACCGACATAATGCAGGTAAATGGGGTAAGACTCTATCACGACCAGGCACTATTCAAAGAAAGTGGCGGAGGCATTACCCCATGGCACGCAGATCAATATTACTGGCCATTGAGCAGCGACAAAACCATTACGGCATGGATTCCGCTTCAAGCAACACCCATCGAAATGGGGCCTTTGGAATTTAGCGCAGGTAGTCATTCAATTGTGGAGGGACGTGAACTCGAAATCGGCGATGAGAGTGAAACTTTGATTCAAAAAAAACTAAAAGTAACTGATTTTGAACATGTTATTGAAACGTTCGATCTCGGCGAAGTCAGCTTCCATTCTGGGTGGATTTTTCATCGTGCAGGTGCGAATCATTCTTCAGAAATGAGAAAAGTGATGACTATTATTTATATGGATCAAGATATGATCCTTAAACAACCCGACAACAAAAACCAAGAAAATGATTGGAACACCTGGTGTCCGGGTGCAAAAATTGGACAAGTGATCAATACAGAATTAAACGAAGTGCTGTATTCAAAAAATAAGTAATGTAGTTACCAAAGATTGCAATTGAGGTTTGTGAGGTATAAATTTAATGACTAGGCTCATTTAAATTCTAAGAGCTTCAATACAAAAAGCCAAACAACCAAAGTGGGATTTTCCGATTGAACCCGTATTCTATGTCATCTGCGGCGACGAAAGCATTTTCTAGATCAGCAATTTGATGGTTGGTTTTACCTTTCCCACCAATTTCAAATGTGTATTCATTATTGACTAAAAAATCACCATTTTCAGTATATAATAGGTCATTCTTAAAGCCTACCTGATTTGCAAAAAAAGTTTCTCGAGCATTGCCAATATTGACATGGTCGCTTGATAATATTTGCATCAAATTGGTGTTTTCTAAATATATCTTTTGCGGTTTTTGTAATTTACTGATTCCACCGGCTTCTTTGAAGAGATTATTTATCAACCTAACCTGTTGGAAATAATGCAAATACGTCAAAATTGTGGATCTATTGATGGCCATCTTTTCGCTTAATTTACTGATGTTCGGGGTAAACGGCACCGATGCAGAAATAATAGACAATAATTCTTTTAGTTTAAACACGTATCCCGAATCAATTCCCCTTAAAAGTGGTAATTCAATTTCCAAAATCATGTTGACCACTTCTGTCAATTTGTGATCATACAAATCTTTATCTTCTCTGTAAAATGGATAATACCCATATTCCAAGTAATTTGAAAAATATTGAAATGGCTTTATTTTCTGACAAATATTTTGAGCATGGTGAACATGATTCTCTATAATATCTTTGAGGGACAAAATCGGAAAGTCGATTTTCGATTCTATACTTAAGAATTCACGAAATGAAAATCCTTGCATCTCATAAATTACGGCCCTCCGACTCAAATCAGCTCGAGCATTTAAAATTTCCAACGCCGACGATCCTGTAAAAACAATTTTTAAATCGGGAAAATCATCATACGCATTTTTTAATTCTTGCGCCCAGTTCGGATATTTATGAACTTCATCCAAAAACAAGTATTTACCACCTTGTTTATAAAAATCATCAATTAATTCAGACAAACTGCGCGATGCAAACCAAAACGAATCCAAACTAACATAAAGCGTTTGTGAGATTTGATTGGATAAGTGCAGTTTAATATACTGCAGTAACAGTGTGGTTTTGCCCACTCCTCTGGCCCCCTTAATGCCAAGCAGTTGAGCTTTCCATGGAATTTCCACCATCGCTGACCTGGTAAAATCTAGAGATACATTGGATAATTTCCGCAAAAAACGATTGTTTAACTCGAGCATATTGTTGTATTAGCTAAACAAAATTAACGCTTTTTGTTTATTACAACAAACAAAATAATTTATTTTTGTTTAATGCAGTAAACAAAATTAAAATTTTTAGCCGTTACTGTAACCACACCAAAACAAAAAAGCCTCAGATTTCTCTGAGGCTTTCTAGTGATCCCGCTGGGACTCGAACCCAGGACCCATACATTAAAAGTGTATTGCTCTACCAACTGAGCTACGGAATCGTTTTGTTTGTTTCTTAGCGTGTGCCTTGTCTCAAACGTGGGTGCAAAATTAATGAAAAGATTTTATTTTGCAAGTACTTTTTAAAATAATTTCTTGAAATATGTGTGGTGCGTTTTGGTCAATTGCGCTCCCAACGACTTTAACATGCTCAACATCTTTGGATTAAAGTCGCCAATCCACGCCAATTCCATCGATGAAATTTTTTTCAATTTTATCATCCCCTCGTAACTTTTCATAATCAAACCTGTATCTATGCCCATTTTTTGATAATCAGGTACCACCCCAAAAATAATGCCCTTCGCTTTTGCAATGCTACCTCTCCTGAGTAAAAACCTCAATTTGTTCCATAAGCCCAAACGTCCCTCAAAATCCTGAAAAACTTCATTCAATTCTAAAATGCTTACAAAAAATCCAATCGGACGATCTTTGCAATACGCAAATACTGCAAACTCGGGATACATGGCCATTTTCATCGTTTTAAAGCGTTTTAACAACACTTCATTTGTTAGCGGTTCAAAATCTTCATGAAAGCTCCAAGCTTCGTTGTAAATCTGTACGAAGTCTTTCACATATTTTTCCAAATTTCCAAAATCCAAAAACTCAAATCGGTAATCCGAATTCCCCATCGCCCTCTTCGCAATGGCACTGAAACGCTCATAATTAAAATCGGCCAAAGTGATGTCGTAAGTGGTTTGCTCTATTTCGCGCTCATACCCCAGCCCTTCTATAAAGCCTTGATAATAATGTGGTTGGTAATTTTCTAAATACGACGGCTTTCGATCTCCATTCACCAACAATCCCCAAAAACTATCCCTGTCGCCAAAATTCACAGGCGCCTGAATCTTCTCACAGCCCTGATCTTTGAGCCAATTTTCGGCGGTGTCAATCAACGCTTTCGCAAATGCCACATTGTTTAACACCTCGAAGAACCCCCATCCCCCAAGAATTTTGTGATTTTTATTCTCAAAAAACGCGGCAATCCTACCTACACATTGTCCATTGTCGAACAACAACCACCGTTCCGCATTTCCCTTGGTGAATCTTTTGTTTTTTGAAACATCAAAAACAGCATCAACATCCGATTCTAAAGGCATCACGAAATTTGCATCGCCCTTGTAAACATCACTTAAAACATCATGAAACAGACGATTTTGCGCTGTATTTCCACCTATAATTTTAACGATTTCCATGTTCTAAAGAAATATTTTCATCGCCGGGTTGATACCCCACGTAAGTGATTATAAATTGAAACATCTCATCGCTGGCGCGCATGCTCGACCCGCCAAATTCAAGTCTCTCAGCCACTTGCTGAGGCGGACGATTCGGATTGTTTGGATTATCGATAGTATTGTCAAACTCCGCAACAGCAAAAATGGTACTTCCGCGAGGAATTTGCATCATCTTTTTAAAGGTATAAAAAAATTGCCACCTAAAATTCCATTTGGGAATTGAAATCAATTTCACCGTATCGCCGTTTGGCTTCACGGCAAAAGCCAAAAAGCTCTTCCCTAGCAGATGCAAATGTGGGTTTACCGTAAGCACTGAAATGTCTTCGCTGATGGTGAATTTCGACATATGCTTGGTTTTTTGATTCGCAGGAATCACCAAAGGAGGTTCAATTGGACTCACCCCATTTGTTCCGAGCATGAGTTCGCCAGTACCGCGTTTAGGAGGTGTATTGGTGAAAAAAAGATTGATTTTACTCTCATCAACAACCGTTTTTGATGAAGGTCCGTAGTGCACATCGTTCCCTACAATCGTGAATTTTTCAGAAACCGGAATGGTTCCTATTCCGTCGGGATACATCACACCTTTCACCCCTGGCAAATAATTCACAACAGAATGATACCTCTCAGGAATACTCCCATCTTCATTGAGTAAGCTTCGTTGATATGCCAATACTTCCTTTGTTTCACGCGGATTTATATTTGAATTCCGCGGGGTTATTTCAACCTTGAACGGATTGATATTCATGTCCTTGGATGATTGTCCCTCATAATTAATCAAATGACCATTAAAATGATGCAACAATTTGGGTTGTCCGGGAACAAATTCAATGGCTCGAATGTATTTGGGATGTGGCTGATTGCAAGTTACCTTGGCATAAAAAAAACGGTCCAAATCGCCCGACTTTAATAAAACGGTATCTAACGATAAAACCATATCTGGCTTGCCTAAATTGCTTTCATATTGAGGGATATTTTCAAAGGATTTTGCAGAAGAAGCACCTTCAGGACAACCATCTTTCACCCAACGTTGAATGATGTTAATTTGAGCTTGACTCAAAAAATTCTCATCCACAAAATGCGCATAATTCGGATCGGCAGGCCATGGTGGCATAATGCGCATGGAGGTTACTTTGGCAATGGTTTTTGCTTTATTTTTAACCTTTAAAAAACTCGTTAATTCAAAGGGTGCTCCGCCCCCAACTCTGTGACAACGAACACAATGGTTGATCACAATTGGAGCAATGTGTTGCGTAAATGTGGGATGCTCTACTTTGTCGAGTTCTTCACCACCCAACTGTTGCGAACAAGCCCAAAGTCCAAACACCAAAGAGAAAGCCAAAAGCGCTCTTTTCATGTTCCAAAATTAAGGCTTTTTGTCGAATTCAATATAACAGCCTTTAGCAGGATGGTTTTGTACTGAAATGACTTGATTCTGTTGAATTTGCATGAGTGCAATGTTCAAATATTTTTCATTGTCAACCGGTCGAAAATGGGTATTTCCAATTTCTTTCACCCTAGAATCAATTGCACCTTTGTAAAAAATTTTACCTTGCTGATTGAGCACCACCACTTCGGGAAAGATTTCAATCGACAAAGATTTAGCTATTTCCAGCGCATCCGAGGATATCACTTGCGGCTTTTGTTTTTTGAAAAGTTCATTATTTTCAAGGAAATCCCAAGTTTCATTTGCATTGACCTTTAAAAAAATTGTTTGAAAAGAATCCGTCGGTAGCTCGCCAATAATATCGGATAAAACGCTGGTATACAAGATACAAACGGGACATTCATTCGAGTAAGAAACCACAACGGTAAAGGGTTTTGCAGCGATTGTGTTTTTGAAGTCCTCCGGGAATTTATCAGTACTTTTATGGTTGCACGACAACAAGCAAAAACACAATATACAAAAAATATAGCGCATTTACAACTGTTTGGCTTTGGCGTAATCCCACAAGATCATGCCACAAGTAACGGCAACATTGAATGAATGCTTAGTTCCTAGCTGAGGAATTTCCAAACATGCATTGCATTGATTGATCACATCTTGCTGCACCCCATCTATTTCGTTGCCCATCACAAAAGCTATGGGTTGATTGGGGTATTCTATATTTTTGAGGGACACCGACCCTTCGGCTTGTTCGATGGCATAAACAAAATACCCATCCTGCTGCAATTTTTTCACCACTTCTAGGGTAGATTCATGATATTCCCAATAAACCGATTTTTCGGCACCGATGGCAGTTTTGGTAATTTCTCGGTGAGGGGGACATCCGGTGATGCCACATAAAAACATGGTTTTCACCAAAAATGCATCAGATGTGCGAAACATTGATCCAACATTGTTCATGCTGCGAACATTGTCTAAAACCAAGCATATGGGCCATTTTTCGACAGTCTGAAATTCCTCAACCGACAAGCGGCCTAACTCTGTGGTTTTTAATTTTCGCATTTTTGCAAATATACGAAGGGAAATTTGTTGAATAAAGGGGGAAAACTGATTGTTTTTCATCGATCTTCACGTATTATTTTTGGAACATCTATGTCAGGAAAATCAACTACCGAAAAAGAAACCCCTCTGATGAAGCAATACAATCAGATAAAAGCTCAATATCCTGGGGCAATTTTGCTTTTTAGGGTAGGTGATTTTTATGAAACATTCAGTGAAGACGCCAAAGTTGCGAGCAAGGTTTTGGGAATTATTCTCACCAAAAGAAGCAATGGCTCAGCTTCTGAAATGGAATTGGCAGGATTTCCACATCACTCTCTCGACACCTACTTACCAAAATTGGTAAAAGCAGGTTACAGAGTTGCCGTTTGTGACCAATTGGAAGACCCCAAAGCCACAAAAACCATTGTAAAACGAGGCGTTACCGAACTTGTAACTCCTGGCGTAAGCTATAACGATAAAGTTCTGGAATCGAAAGAAAGCAACTACCTGGCGTCCCTCATGAAAATCAACGATGTTTGGGGATTGTCGCTGCTCGATATTTCAACTGGAGATTTTCAATGCACACAAGGCGACACCATGTTTGTGCAGAAGATGCTCAGTGGATTCAAGCCTTCGGAATGGATTTTACCAAAAAAAATCAGTCAAGAAGCGTTTCAAACCTTTGGCAAACCGTCGTCATTTCAATATTTGGAAGATTGGGTGTACCAATTGGAATATTGTGAGGAAAAACTCAACCGTCAGTTCAACACAAAATCTCTTAAAGGATTTGGAATAGCAGATTTGCACAGTGCAATTTTATCGGCTGGTGCTGCCCTTCAATATCTTGAAAATACACATCATACAAATACGGGACATATTCAAAAAATCTCTCGATTGGATGAAAGCGCCTTTGTTTGGCTCGATGGATTTACCATCAGAAACCTCGAATTGGTGAGACCCATTTATCCAGAAGGAAAAAGCCTAATGGAGGTCATTGACTACACTGCAACACCCATGGGTGCGAGACTTTTGCGCAATTGGGTGCTGCTTCCATTGAAAAACAAAGTAGCCATAGATCAGCGTCTCAACTTGGTTGAAACCTTCACAAAAAATCAAGTTTTGTTGGTTCATAGTGCAAACAAACTGAAAGATATCGGAGATTTACAAAGATTGATTTCTAAAGTAGCCCTTAAAAGGGTGAATCCCAAGGAGTTGCTGCATTTAAGTCGCTCATTGGAAGCAGTGACCAATCTCAAGGAAAATTTCCTGGAATCAGGATTCCCGGCATTGGCAGAGGCTGCCAGAAAAATTTCTGAACACAGTTCAATTCGTCATCTCATCGACACCCAGATTTCTGAAGACGCACCTATGGTTGTGAGCAAAGGCGGCGTGTTTTTATCGTCAGTTCATCCAGAATTGGAAGAATTAAGAGATTTAACTTCAAATGGAAAGGGAAAATTGGTTGAAATACAACAACGAGAAAGCGAGGAAACCGGAATTCCATCCTTAAAAATTGGATTTAACAACGTTTTTGGATATTATTTGGAGGTAACCAACGTTCACAAAGACAAGGTTCCTGAAAGATGGATTAGAAAACAAACTTTGAGCAACGCTGAAAGGTATATCACGCCAGAACTAAAAACGTACGAAGAGAAAATATTGTCGGCCGAAGATAAATCGTTGGCTTTGGAAGCGCAGTTGTGGGAAAGTTTGATCGACAATTTATCGGCCATGGTTCATCCAATTCAAAACGACGCGGCAATGGTGGCGGAATGGGATGTTTTGGTGGGTTTTGCTCAATTGGCTACCGATCGCAATTACTGTAAGCCTTTGGTTCACGAGGGACTTGAGCTTGAATTGAAAAATAGCAGGCACCCTGTGATCGAAAGCCAGATGCCTCCAGATCAAAGTTATATACCAAACGACATATCCCTGAATAATTCCGACCAACGCATGGTTATTTTGACAGGTCCAAACATGAGTGGTAAAAGTGCAATCTTGCGTCAAACTGCCTTATCGGTGTTGTTGGCCCAAATTGGTTGTTTTGTGCCATGTAGCAAAGCTGAAATTGGATTGGTTGATAAAATTTACACCCGAGTTGGAGCCTCCGATAACATTAGTTTGGGCGAAAGTACATTCATGGTTGAAATGAGTGAAACTGCCAGTATTTTGAACAATATTAGCGAGAGAAGTTTGGTTCTATTGGATGAAATTGGACGAGGGACCAGCACCTACGATGGTGTGAGCTTGGCTTGGAGTATCGCTGAATTCTTACAAAGCCATCCACTAAAGCCCAAAACTTTATTTGCCACACATTACCATGAATTGAATGAATTGGAACAAAAAGCCGAGGGCATTAGAAATTTCCATATTGAGATAAAGGAACAAGCCAATACCATTATTTTCCTCAGGAAATTAAAACGAGGCGGCAGTGAACATAGTTTTGGTATTCACGTGGCTCAATTGGCAGGAATTCCGAATACCGTATTAATCAGGGCATCTGAAATATTGACATCATTAGAAAAGTCGAGAACCCAACAAAATCAGAGAAATTCTTTGAAAAACATGGAGACCAAACCGGTATATCAAATGAACATGTTCCAAACGGAAGATCCAGTTTTCAATGAATTAAAGAAAGCTCTCAATCAAATGGACATCAATTCAATTACTCCGGTAGAAGCTTTGCTAAAATTGCAAAAAATGAAACAAATTATACAGTGAATTTAAAGTTGAAAGTTTATCGTTTAAGGTTTGTACTACCAGAATTTTCCCATCTAATCCATCTAATCCTTCTAATCTTCATAAACCTTCATAAACCTTCATAAACCTTTTAAAAAGAATAATTCACTCCCAAAGCAGGCAAGAAAGGCAATTGGTCTACCCTTTCGTTTTTAATTCGGTCGAAATAGAAAATATTGTTGCGATCGTAAACATTTGTAACGCTTAAAATAGCATTGAACTCACGTTTATTTTTGAGTTTCCACACTCGTTTGATGGAAAAATCCAATCGATGGTAGTACGGTAAACGTCCCTCATTCAAACCCGCATATACAATGCCTAACTGTCCGTTTCCTTGGGTATAGTTCGATCCTATTCCGGCTGCAAAATCAAACTTTTCATAATAACCCTGGGTTTGAGTGAATGGAAACCCACTTCCAAAGTTCCAACGCAATGAGATTTCGGTCGGATTTTTTTTGTCGAATTCATAACTCACCATGGCGTTCGCATTGTGGCGGCGATCAAAAATTGGCTGATAGGTTTTGTAACCATCAAAACGGTTCACCCACGACAAAGAGTACACCATCCAAACATACCAACGTTTGTAGGCATATTTATAGGAGATATCACCACCATATGCATCACCCGATTCAACAATAAAATTTTGACGTAAGCGTTCAGGTTTATCTTGGTTAAATTCATCGTCTTCGAATAATTTATCGCGGTTAATATTGGTGATTTGAGGAAAATACTTTACAAATCCTTCCAAATTCAACGTTTGATATTTGGTAAGTTTATGATCAAATCCAACCACCAAATGATTTGCTGTTTGCAAACTGTGAGTGAGCGCTTTCCCATTAAACGATTTGGGTAAGTTGTTTGGGCCTGATAAAAAGCCATAAAACAAATTGACCACATCTCTATCGCTGATTGCCGATAGTAAATTTTGTGAATAGATACCGGCGGCAGCCTTGAAACCAGTTCTTGCACCAAGATTGTAACGCATTTGAATACGTGGTTCTAAACTTTGATTTCCGAGAGAGGCATAGTATTGTGCCCTCACTCCAAGATTTGCGATGAAGTTTTTACGTACAAATTTATAGTTCACAAAACCATTCATCTCAGTGGTACTTTCGTCTTGGGTAATTTTACGATTATTGGAATTTTGAAGTGTGAAAATGGTTCTGAATCCATTGATTTCGATACCCCATTTCAATTCATCTTTTTTGAAATTGTAAGAAAAATTCATCCCTAAATTAAATCCTCCAATACTGCTTGAACGGGGTTTCCCATCTGTTTCAACCTGCTTAATTCCATAGTCACTATATAAAAAATAACCATCAACACGGGTTTTTGCTTGTTCAGGAACTACCAAAAACTTCCCTCCGAATCCAATGGAATTCCATGCATATTGAGTTGAGCCTGGAAAATCGACATTGTCGTTATAATTAAATGCGTATAACTTGGTATATCCTCCGTTTGCCGAATTTGTACTAAATTTCACAAATAAATCGCCGAAGGTGTAAGGTAGTTTTGATGGATTTGCGTAAGGGTAAAAAATCTTTGAAGATTGCTTCAAATAAGAGTTCCGATAAGAAATTGCAAAACTCGAATTGTTTTCTCCAGCTTTAAACTTTTTCAATGGACCTTCAAGTAAGACTTTTGAAGAAAACGTATTCATACCCACCTTACCGCGGAGTCTGTTTCTATCGCCATCGCGGGTTTTCACATCCACCACTGCTGAAATTCTTCCACCATATTCGGCTCCAAAGCCTGCAGAATAAACATCCGTTGTTTGGATAAGGTCTGTTTCAAAAACACTAAATAAACCAATAGAGTGAAACGGGTTGTAAATGGTCATACCATCGAGCATCACTTTATTCATGATTGGTGATCCTCCGCGGATATATAATTGTCCGCCTTGATCTCCGCTAAAAACCACACCAGGTAAAATCTGTAAATATTGAATGATGTCTGGTTCAGCGCCCACTGCCGGCATTTTGGCCAATGTTTTGGCATCTACCGTTTGAACAGCTATTTGGGGATCTTTTGATTTTGCTTTTACATTAATTTCAACTTCTTCAATTTGTTGTAATTTAGAAAGATAAAAATCTTTTTTTGCAATGGCATTGGGATAAACATTTGCAATGAAATAACTGGTATCATAGCCATTGCCGAAACAAAAAACATTGTAACGACCAGGAGTAACATTTGTTACAGCATAAAAACCATCGGCATCAGTTGAGGCAGTGCGATTAATTTCGGCGATCCAAATATTTGCCCCCTGAACACGGTCTCCATTTTCACCATTGTACACAAATCCCCTAACCTCTCCATATTCAATTACTTCGCCTTTATTTTTAACGTTTTGTGCATGAATTTGTATCCCAAACAAACATGTCAAAACTGCCACAATCCACTTTTTCATATAAAGTTACGAAAATAAGCGAATATTCTGATAATTTAATTCAAAGAGATTAGTAATTTTGCATCAATGGTTTATCGCTTTAAAATTTGGTTTGAACACCAAGACGATGTAATTAGATGGATTGATGTAAAACCGTCTACCACTTTCTTCGACTTTCACAATGCTATTCAAGATGCTATTGGTTTCGACAAAAAAGAACTAGCAAGTTTTTTTGTGAGCGATACTAAATGGAAAAGACTTTTTGAAATTACTTTGGAGGACATGTCTGATACTGCAGATTCCGACGATGCAATGCCAGCGGTAATCATGAAAAATGCAAAGCTCCGTGAATATGTAAACGACCCACACCAACGTTTTATTTACGTAACCGATTACTTAGCCAATTGGACACTCTTCTGTGAGTTGATTTCCATTGCCGATACCAACGATAAAATCACCTATCCTTATCTAGCAAAAACTGAAGGAAAAGCCCCTCGTCAAAGAGAAGATAGTAAATTCAAATTACTCGATGACAATGAGTTCGATGCATTAGCTGCTAAAATATTGGCATCGAAAGGAATCAAAAATGAGTTGAATGCAGAGTTGAGTGAATTGGAGGTTGACGATGACGACGATGATGAAGACGACGATGACAATGGAATGGGCTTCAATTCTTATGGTGATAGCACCGACGAAATGGATTTCGACGGTTTTGGTGAAGAAAAACAATCTTAGTTCATGCAAGGGAAAATCATCGTAATTGGTGGTCCCACTGCCTCTGGCAAAACAAAATTAGCCATAGACATTGCTCTCAAACTAGGCACTGAAATTATCAATGCTGATTCTCGACAAATTTACAATGAACTCAATATTGCGGTGGCCAAACCCACTGCTGAAGAATTGCAATTAGTCAAGCATCATTTTGTTTCAAAGGTATCGATTCACGACCATTTTTCTGCGGGGGATTTTGAAAAACAGGGACAAGAAACCTTACAATTTTTACTAAAAAATTACAATTCTGCTGTAATTTCTGGTGGAACAGGAATGTATATCAAAGCACTTTTGGAGGGTTTAGACGAATTTCCAGAAATTGACCAAGATTTAAGAGATTCAATAGAGCAGAGTTTCCAAAAAAATGGTTTGGCACATTTAAATTCCCAGTTACTGGCCGTTGATCCAGAAGCTGAGCAATGGGTAAAACTCAATAATCCTTCAAGAGTGAAACGAAGTTTGGAATTGGTTTTGCAAACAGGAAAACCGTTAAAAGAAATATACAAAAAAAAATCCACAATTCCAAATGACGCCACTATAGAACACTACTGCATTGATATGCATAGAGATAGACTATATTCGCGCATCAACAAACGTGTAGATTTGATGGTTCACGAGGGACTAATTGAGGAAGCGCGAAATTTATTTCAATACAAAGATTTGAAAGCACTTCAAACCGTTGGTTATAGTGAATTATTTGATTCTTTTGAGGGACAGTTTTCCGAACTTCAGGCTATTGATAAAATCAAACAACACACGAGAAATTACGCAAAACGACAAATTACGTGGTTTAAAAATCAATTTTCATCTAAATGGTTGCCACCCAATGATATTATTGATACTATATTTGCAGCACAATGAACGAAGCATTAATTAGCCTATTAACACTAACGATTCTTGAAGTTGTACTTGGAATCGATAATATTATTTTCATTTCTATTCTTGCAGGCAAAATGCCTGCCGATCAGCAAGGGAAAGCGAGAAATTATGGATTGATGCTCGGTATGGTTGTGAGAATTATTTTGCTTTTTGGTTTGAATTTCATTCAACAGCAAGAGAAACCTTTATTTCATGTTAATGGACTTGGGATCAGCGGAAAAGATCTATTGTTAATTGTTGGAGGTTTATTTTTATTGTACCAAAGTGTGCATGAAATTCATGAGAAAATGAAGGGTGTACATGAAGAAATCCAAGACAGAACTGCAGCGAAAGGATGGAGCGGAATTATTCTACAAATGATTTTGATTAACGTTGTATTTAGCTTAGACAGCGTCATTACTGCCGTGGGCATGGCAAAAGAACTTTGGGTAATGATTGCTGCAGTTGTCATTTCAATGATCATCATGCTGATTGCAAGTAAACCTATTTCCGATTTTGTAAACAACAATCCATCGATAAAAATACTCGCTCTTTCATTTTTAGTGATGATTGGAATGTCGCTTCTTGCAGAAGGATTTCACCAACATTTCAACAAAGGCTACATTTATTTTGCGATGGCCTTTTCATTTGGCATTGAATTGATCAATTTGCGAATCGATAAGAAATCTGCAAAGAGACCGAAGTAAAAGTTTTATAAGGGTTTATAAGGATTTATGAAGGTTTATGAAGGTTTATGAGGGGTTTCGGAGCTACAACTGCAAACTCCAACCTTGCAACTTTAAACCAGTTTTATAGGTCTACAAACCGATAAGTTTCATCAATAGGGCTTTCATGGTTCAACTCTATTACTGAGTTCAACAATCCAGTTTCCATATCATACACCCATCCATGTAGTTTTGGTCCTTGACGGTGCTTCCAAGCTTTTTGAACAACACTTGTTTTTACCAAGTTATTGATTTGCTCTATCACATTGATTTCAACCAATTTATTCACCCTATCGGTTTCATCTTGAATGGAATCAACTTCATCTCGATGATGAAAATAGATATCTTTCAAGTTTCGTAACCATTTATTTAACAAATCAAAATTGGTTTGAGTCATTGAAGCTTTCACTCCGCCGCAGCCGGTATGACCACAAACAATGATATGTTTTACTCCAAGATGGGTTACAGCATATTCTAATACACTGAGTAGATTTAAATCCGTGTGAACCACAAGATTGGCAATGTTCCTGTGTACAAATAATTCTCCTGGTTGCGCTCCAATGATTTCATTAGCAGGAACACGACTATCGCTACAACCGATCCACAAATAGTCTGGCCTTTGATCTTTTGCCAAATTGGTAAAATAATCTTTGTCCAATTCTAACTTTTCATTTGCCCAAGCTTTGTTAGACAACATGAGTTTTACTTTATCTTCCATCTGTTTGTGGTATAATAAGTTGAGCTTTAATTTGCGTTTCTTGAGACTCCCCTGAATAATTCAAACTAACCGAAATATTGCTGCATGATGCATGAATTAAAAAGTCGTTGATTATATCTACAATATCAGGATCCATGAATGAACAATTGGAAAAATCTAACATTACAGAATCGCCTTCTTTGATCACCGCAAGTTTTGATTTTAGAATGGATTTATTCAAAAAGCTCGCTTGGTGGTGGAAACGGATCAAAATATTGTTTGAATCACTGACAACACTGAAAGATTTATGAAAATTAGATTTAATTACGTAGAAAAATCCCACCATTAAACCAATAGATATTCCGATAAGCAAATCGGAAAATAAAATAGATACAATGGTGATTACAAATGGATAAAAAGCGTTGTTTCCTTTTTTCTTTTGTTCCAAAAATAGACTCGGTTTTGCGAGTTTATATCCCACAAAAATCAAAACGGCTGCCAACGCCGACAATGGAATTTGATTGATCAGTTTTGGAGCAAACAATACAAATAACAACAACCAAAGCCCATGAAAAATTGCGCTGAATTTTGTTTTTGAACCAGCGTTCACATTTGCAGAGGTCCTGACTATTACCGCTGTAATTGGCAAAGCACCAACCAAACCAGCCAATACATTTCCAATTCCTTGAGCAAATAATTCTCTATTCGCAGGAGATGTGCGTTTTTCTGGATCTATTTTATCTCCAGCTTCTAAGCTCAACAGCGACTCTATGCTTGCAACAACGGCTATTACAATTGCAATCTTCCAAACAAGTCCACTCCCAATCATGCTAAAATCAGGAAACGAAAAGGATTGAAACAATCCAGCAAAAGATTCCCCAATATTTCCAGAAACTGAAAAAACCGGAACTTTCACCATGTGTTCTGCTTTAACGGCCATGGCAGGATTTATACTCATGACTACCATATTGATCGCAATACCTAAAATAACTGTGAGAAGTGATGCCGGTATATGTTTTAAAATGGCATTATTTTTCACAAATTTGGCTTCCCAAAAAATATGAATAAATACACCTACAAGTCCAATACACAAAGCAATGAAACTCAATTGTTCAAAGGAAAAAAAGATTTCAGTAAAGGTATTATGTCCATCACTTTGAAGAAATTCTTCCTCTCCCATTGCATCTTTGTCATAACCAACCAAATGTGGAATTTGTTTTAATATCATAATGATACCAATCGCTGCCAACATTCCTTTAATAACAGACACAGGTATAAAATCCGCAATGACACCGAGCTTCAGTAAGCCCATGAGCATTTGGATTAATCCCGACAGAAATACAACCAAAGCAAATGCACCCAAATAATTTTGTGGCGACAATTCTTTTAAATCTGTGAATGCGGCAATCACAATTGTAATCAAACCTGCTGCAGGTCCAGAAACACTCACATGAGAACCACTTAACATTCCTACCACAATTCCTCCAATCACACCGGCCATGATTCCTTGAATAACCGACGCACCAGAAGCCATAGCCACACCCATACATAATGGCAATGCAACTAAAAAGACTACAATCGATGCAGGTAAATCTTTACTAAAATAAGTTTTTGACATTTTAAGCAAATATAACAAACCTAGAGTCGAATCCCTCATTTTTTCGACAAAATAAGGAAACCATTGATTGTATGTCTATAGTTACTCGTGAATTTGAAGAAATTGGATGATTCCATTAAATTCTTCAATCATATCAATAGGAATCGCTCCATACAATACAAAAATTTCAATCCAATGCAATGTTCGTTCTTGCTGAGATTGATGATTGAAAAAACTCCTTTTTATTCCTTCTGCAATTTTTATATCTTTCAACAATTTGGAAACGGAGTCAGGATTCTCTTTGAATTCGCGAGATATTTTCTTTAACTCTTTAACAATTCCTAAATGTGCATTTTTTATTTGCTTCAATTCTTTTTGCTGCATTTGATAAAGCGATTTCCAAATGCTCTCGAAATCTTGTTCTAGATTCCCAATTTCATCATCTAAAGTGTACTTTTCAGCACTGTTCGTTTCAATTTTCGATTCAATTACAGACCATGGCAACCAAAAATCATCAATTTGCAAATCTAACTTTGATATTTTTTTCAATAATGACTTTGGTAAAAAAACACTGCTTAGCCGGAGTTGCAAACGAGGACAGGGTACTTGATGTAAATTGAATAATGGCGACATTTGCATCCAATATTTCACCTCAGCGGGTCCACCTATATAAACAACATTTGGTAATATGCATTGTTGATAAACTGGCCTCAGTAATACATTCGGACTTATTTTCTGGGGAGACATTAAAATGAGTTCTCTCATCTCCTCTTTGCTTAATTCAATTTCACTCGTCACTCTTTTATATCCATGAGGTGTTGATTCTATTCTCTCACGAATTCCATCCTCTAAATAAAAACAATTGATGTCACGCATATATACCTGCGATTCTATTCCTTGCTTCGAGATTTTGCTCTGTTGCAATTTTAATATGTCAATTGTTGATATGGACGAATTTTGATTTCTCCCTTGATGAAGAATATCGTTGATCCAAATGGTTTTCGATAATTCTTTAAGTTCTTTTTCATTTGGATCTAATACCAATAACCCTGTATTGCCAAAAACTAGTTGAACCAATTCTCTGGTTGCATGACTTAAATCGGTTGAATCTTTATATACATTTTCAATTTGAGCGAGGCGATTTTGAGATTGCTCATCTAATTGAATATTCTCTTTGACTTCCTTAAAAATATTTTGTACAGTTTTTAAATCAAAAGAACCTACAGCTCCGGTTTGATTTGTATTCCAAGTGAAATCTTTACCCAGAAAATGAACATTTTTAATTTCATCGAAATCGTGATCTTCGGTAGCCATCCAAAATACTGGAACGTAATGATTTTGGGGGAATTGTTTCGACAATTCATTCACTGTATTGAAAACCGAAACAATTTTATTCCAAACATACATTGGTCCTAAACCAACGTGAATTTGTTGTCCGGTAGTAACCGTATAAGTTTCAGATTTTAACAGTAAATCTATATTCTTTTGTTGTTTTGCAGTCAAATCAACTGAGCGATATTGCTTTAGGAAAATGTCCCTCAAAACCACTCGTTTTGAAATATCAAAGAAATTTTGTATATTCTGTTGAATGTCTGTTACATCCGCATTTGCGCCGAGATGAGGAAATAATTCGGGATTTCCGTTTCCGAAATTTAACGCTAAAAAGGATTCTGAATAAAATCCTTCAGGAAAATTCGTTACAACGGTATCCATGACTAAACCAATTTGCCCGATAAATCGTAGTGTGAAGCATTGGTAATTTCAACAGTGGCAAAATCACCCATTCTCACATAATGACCTTCAACTGGCACCCAAACTTCATTGTCGACTTCTGGACTATCGAACTGAGTTCTACCCACAAAATGATCATTTTCGAGTCGGTCAAACAGCACTTTTTGCTTCGTACCAACAAGCGACATATTATAGGACCAACTAATATCCATTTGTTTCTCCATCACCCTATTTGCACGTTCTTGTTTTTCTTCTTGAGGGATATTGTCTTCAAGTGTAAATGCATGAGTATTGTCTTCATGTGAGTAGGTAAATACCCCCAAACGTTGAAATTTAATTTCTTCCAGTGCCTCTAATAAATCAACAATATCTGCCTCAGTTTCTCCAGGATGCCCCACAAGCATTGTAGTTCTGAGAGCGATATCTGGAACAGTTTGGCGGATGGTATCTATGAGTTCAATGGTTCTTCTACGGGTAATTCCTCGGCGCATGGTTTTCAGCATATTGTCTGAAATGTGCTGAATGGGCATATCCAAATATTTACAGATATTTTCGCGTTCTGCCATCACTTTAAGGGCATCTAATGGAAATTGCGACGGGTATGCATAATGTAAACGAAGCCATTCTAACCCTTCAATATCGCTCAGATGCTTCATCAATTCACCTAGTTTACGTTCTCCATACAAATCCAAACCGTAATAGGTTGAATCTTGGGCAATCAACATGATTTCTTTGGTGCCATTTTTAACCAAATTTTTGGCTTCTTGAACCAAAAATTCGATAGATTTGCTTACATGATTACCGCGCATGAGTGGAATTGCGCAAAACGAACAGGGTCTATTACAACCTTCAGAAATCTTTAAGTATGCATAATGTTTGGGAGTGGTTTGTAATCTTTCACCAAGCAAATTATGTTTGTAATCTGCACCTACGGATTTCAACAAATTTGGTAGTTCTAGCGTTCCAAACCAAGCATCCACTTCTGGAATCTCAGCTTGAAGATCATCTTTATAACGGTGCGACAAACAACCTGTTACATATAATTTTTCAATTTGTCCGGCTGCTTTGGCATCAGCAAATCTTAGAATGGTGTCGATACTTTCTTGTTTGGCATTTTCAATAAACCCGCAAGTATTGATAATTACGATATCTGAATCGTCTGTGGTACTTTCGTGCTCAACGTTGAACTTACTCGCTTGAAGTTGAGCCATTAACACTTCTGAATCAACGGTATTTTTAGAACAACCTAATGTAATGACGTTGACTTTAGGCTGATTCAGGGATTTAGTTCTCATGATTGAAAATTGAAGAAATGAATGAATGTTTATCGAATAATTTTAAATCTGTGGCTTTTTCGCCCAAGCCTATATATTTGACCGGAATCTGATGCGCATGACTAACGCCAATAACCACACCACCCTTTGCCGTTCCATCTAATTTGGTTACTGCAAGAGCATTTACATTTGTAGCATACGTAAATTCCTTCGCTTGCTCGAAGGCATTTTGTCCGGTTGTTGCGTCTATCACCAATATAATTTCATTGGGTGCATCTTCTTTAAATTTTTGAATGACACGCTTGATTTTAGCCAATTCGTTCATCAAACCAACTTTGTTGTGCAAACGGCCCGCAGTGTCGATAATAATGACATCCGCATTTTGCTCAACCCCTTTTTTCACAGCATCAAAAGCAACAGACGCCGGGTCGGCATTCATTCCGTGAGAAACAATTTCTACGCCTGCCCTGTCTTTCCAAATATTCAATTGGTCAACCGCCGCTGCACGAAAAGTATCTGCTGCTCCAAGTATGACTTTATGTCCCGCCTGTGCGTATTGATAAGCCATTTTGCCTATGGTTGTGGTTTTTCCCACACCATTGACGCCTACAACCAAAACCACGTAAGGACGGGGAATTCCGTGGAGTGAAAAATCTTGCGCTACTGGCAAATTGATATCCGGCATCAGTTCAGCGATGACCTGTGACAGCCAATTGTTCAATTCTTGAACATTGAGAAAACCGGTATCTTTGGCTTTCTTTTCAAGGGCCTGAATAATTTCAACGGTGGTTTCTACTCCAACGTCGGAAGTCAGCAACGCTTCTTCAATTTCGTCTAAGAAATCTGCATCAATTTCGCGTTTTCCTGCTACAATGCGACTCAGTTTTGAGAAAATATTTTCTCTTGTTTTTCCAAGGGCCGATTTGGTTTCTTGAATTTGTTCTTCTGGAACCTGATTTTTTTTGCCAAACCAATTAAAAAATGCCATAATAAATGATTGTGTAAAGATAATTCTGTTTAGGGGAATGTTCCAAGTTATTTGTTCAATTGGGCAAATATTTGGAGGGAAAATGTTGAAAATAAAAAAAAGCCCCTGAAAAGGGGCTTTGTATCTTTTGTTGCAACAGGAATTAACCTTTTGCCAATACGTCTTTTACTCTGTCTGAAGAAACAATTTCTTCTTTGAATGTGTATGCACCAGATTTCGCAGATTTAACCGCTCTGATTACCTTTACTACTTCGTTTCCGCCTTCTTTTTTAAGCGTTGCTACTACCTTCTTTGCCATTATTTAATCTCCTTATGAATGGTTACTTTACGCATGTAAGGATTGTATTTTTTCAATTCAATTCTTTCTGCAGTATTTTTTTTGTTTTTGGTTGTGATGTAACGACTCATGCCGGCAACACCTGAACCTTTTTGCTCTGTGCACTCAAGAATTACTTGAACACGATTTCCTTTTTTTGCCATGATTAGATTTTTCCTTTCTTAAACAAATTGTTGATGCAGGCAGAAATGCCTTTTTTATCGATGGTCTT